>Ga0272442_10005283_pt1 | contig 17327 bp, 11 predicted proteins | sample SSMForm2O_FD_200262 | JGI IMG/M metagenome (GOLD analysis project Ga0272442, IMG submission 200262) | Marine sediment archaeal communities from Little Sippewissett salt marsh, Falmouth, MA, United States - SSM-Form-2O | ecosystem: Environmental > Aquatic > Marine > Wetlands > Sediment ... | reverse complement strand
GCTTCCTCTACTTCGTGTCGCGCAAGGACGATATCATCAAGAGCAGAGGCGAGAAGGTCAGCCCCCGGGAGGTCGAGAGCGCGATCGTCGAGATCGACGGCGTGCAGGAGGCCGCCGTCGTCGGTGTCCCCGACGAGATCCTCGGCCAGGCCATCAAGGCCGTCGTGGTAAAGGCCCCCGGCGCCGACCTCGACCAACGCGACGTCATCGGCCACTGTTCGCGCCGGCTTGAGAGCTTCATGGTGCCGAAGGTCGTGGAATTCCGCGACTCCCTGCCCAAGACGGCCAGCGGCAAGGTCAAACACAAGGCGCTCAAGGATCCGGACGTGGCATGAGCGAGGTCCGCGAGCACCCTTTCTACTTCGGCAAACCGGCTCAACGCCTGTTTGGCGTGCTGCACCAACCCCCGGACGCCGCCGGCCGCAAGGATGCGGCATGGTTGTTCTGTTCCGCCTTCGCCGAGGAGCGCAATCAATCACACCGCCACATGCTCGAATGGGCGCGCGTGTTGTGCCGGGAAGGCTTCTGGGTGCTGCGCTTCGACTATCGCGGCTACGGCGACAGCGACGGCCTCTTCGAGCAATTCACCATAGACGACTACCTGACCGACGTCCGTACGGCCATGGCCGAACTCGAGCGACGCGCCGGCGTGCCGTGCCGAGGGCTTTGCGGCTTGCGGCTGGGCGCCACACTCGCCGCCCTGGCCGCCGCAGAGCTGCCCGACGCCCCGATGCGGATCCTCTGGGAGCCGGTGATCAACGGCGCGGACTACATCGACGAGTTGCTCCGTTTGGTGATGGCCAAGCAGATGAAGGAGTCCGGCGCAGCGCCCAAGACGCGCGACCAACTCAAGCAAGACATACTCGACGGCCGCGAAGTGGACGTCTTCGGCCACGTGATTACCGAGCCGATCTACAAGTCGCTGCTGGATATCGACCTCGCGGCCGCGCCTCCCTACACACAAGGTCCGGTCCGGATCGTACGCCTCTCGACCCGGCCGGCCGGCAAGATCCCTGCGCCTTTCCACGCCTTGTGCGAAGCGTGCGGGCAGGGCGGCAACGCGAGCGTCGACTTCGCACACGTGCGGCCTCTGCCGTGGCAGCACGCCGCCAGAGAATACGACGTCCGCCCGGAGGCCCTGTTCGACCCCACACGCGAATGGGTCCGCGCCAGCTTCGTCCGTCAACCTGCCCCACCGGGAGGCACCGCGCCCTGGCGCGACGACGCATCGCCGAGGCAGAACGGCGTCGAACGCGTCGTCGGCTTCCCGGTCGAAGGTGTACAGACTTGGGGCATCCTCCACGTGCCCAAGGACCACGACCCCGCCAAGCCCGCTGTCGTGATGCTCTCGGTTGCCGAGAACTGCCGCAGCACGGACGCCCGGTTCTACGTCAAGCTGGCCCGGCTCCTGGGCCGGCACGGCTACGCCTCCTTGCGCGCGGATCCCAGGGGGATCGGCGATAGCGAGGGGCGCCTCGAGGGCGCCACGCTGACGGAACTCTACCTGCGCTTCCAGAACGGCCACTTCCTCCCGGAAGCCCGTTCGGCTATCGCCTTCCTCGAACGGGAGATCGGCGCCGCCTCGTTCGTGTTGACCGGCATCTGCGCCGGGGCCATCACATCGATCTACCAGGCCGCCGCCAACGCGCGCGTGACCGCCGTCGCGCCCCTGGAGCTGACCATGTTCTATGAGGTCGAGCCCGGTCTCGCCGAAGTCTCCGCCAAGTCCCGCCGGTTGGTGCAGAATCTCTTCATCCGGTGGCAGCCCGCGCTCACTCAAGAGCCCACAAGGCGGTGCCTATCGTGGCTGCGACGCCAATATGGCAAGGCCCTGTGCACGCTCAAGGGGGCGGAAGACGTCCGGCCCTTCGTCGAACGCCTCGGCCCGGAAGCCAACACCAAGATGCTGACCGCCTTGATGCAGTGTGCCCGGCGCCATGTGCCCATCCTGCTCGTGTTCTCGGCCGAGGAAAGCCGCCAGGTCTTCGCCCGAATCGAGCCTCAAGTGCTGCGCGCCTACGACAAGGCCGCCGACCGCATCGAGCGCCACGTGGTCCGCGAAGCCGACCACATCTTCTCCAAGCCCGCCCACGCCCAGGAGGTCTTCTCGTCGGTTGTGGATTGGCTGGAACGAATCGAGAAGCCGCGATCCGCCACCAGCAACCGCTCAAGCGATGGTGAGTGCGGCTTCCGAGAGGCGTCTCAGTGACGCCGCGGATCCAGCAGAACGGCACGCAACTCCCCGTCGCAGCCGCACGCGTGCAGCAATGCCAAGTGGGGCGCGAACTCGCCAACCTCGTAGAGATTGTGCGCATCGCTCGCGAACGTAAGCTGGACGCCGGCGTCGAGGCATAGCCGAATGAACTCCGGCCGCGGGTCGTTGGTGTGGAAATTGATCTCCGCGGCCACGCCGTGGGCCTCGAGCATCCGCACCGTGGGCGCGAAGAGCCGCCGTGGCGTCTCGACCCCCGCCCGCGAGAAAACGCGGAAGGGGTGCGCCAGCACGTCGATGCCGCTCGGCAGAAATCGCTCGAGCAGGTGGAGAAACTCATCCGCTGCCGCGGCCACGTCCGGATTCGGCCCTTTCAGAGCCCGCAGGCGATGCATCGCGCCGATCAGGAAACTCGGGCGAGCGCGATCCTCGGGGAGCAGCACTGGGCGCCCCTGGAAGTCGCAGTCCACCTCGAGCGCGACGTTCTCGGCGGAGCAACCGGCCGCGTCCATGGCCTCGAAGTAGTCATCCATGCGCCGCTTGCGGCCCGTGGGGCAGTTGACACCGTGGACCAGGTGCCGTTTCTTCGAGTAAGTGGGCTCGTCGAAATAGAGATGGCTCGAGTGTTCGCTGAAGGCCAGGCCGGCCAGACCGAAGTCCTCGCCCAACGCCATGGCCTTGGCGATGTCCATGTTCTCGTTGCAGTAGGCAAAGGGCGTGTGCGCGTGCAGGTCCACCAGCCGCAACTCATCCGGCATACGAAGCGCGTGCTCGGCGATCTCAACGCGGCGCCCGTCCAGATCGATCACGAGAAACCGGAACGGCGCCTTGCACAGGGCCGGCGCGCTCACGCAGCTCGGTCCGTCCGTTCGCAGCAACTCGAAGCCCGCATGATAGTGGCCGCTCAGCGAAAGCGCGTAGCCGTGCCGGCGCATGGCCTCAAGCACCGCATCCGCGTTGGTGTAGTTGTACGGGCAGTCGGCGGCGCCCGCCGGGAACACGGGGACGTGCTGCAAGGCCACCATGGGACCGTCGAAACCAAAACGGGCCGCGCCCATGCGTTCGAGGTCACGCGGTAGCCGGCGCGCGTTGTACTCGGGCGCCTCCGGATCCATGAACACCACGAAGCGCACGCCCTGGATATCGACCACGTCCGGAGGCCGCTCGAACACGGAGTAGAAGACGGCCGGATTCCCGTCGTGGTTGCCGGGGATATTGATGACCGGACCGTCGATCAGCTCGACAATAGGCCGCAGCCGCTCGAGGTCCTCACGGGCGTAGGCCGTGTCGCCCCGGTCGATGAGGTCGCCGAGCAGCACGGTCACGTCCGGGCGCACGAACCGATTCAGGCGATGCACGGAGCGCAGGAGCAGCACATCCGCGATCTCGCCGCGGCGGTCCGAGAGCTCCGGCGGCCCGGCGCCGTTGAAGTGCACGTCCGTCAGAACCGCAATCCGCATCGCCACCAGGCCCTCCGGCTCACCGCGCGCCCAGCAGGTGGGCCAGCAACGTCTTGGCATAGTCCAGCTTGGCCAGCTTGATGGGCATGGGGCCGTTCCGCTCGCCCGGAATCTCCAGGTTGAACAGCCCTGAGTAGCCGATCTCCCTGAGCGCGGCCACCACCTCCCCCCACGGGACCGTGCCGCCGCCGTAGGGCATCAGGTGCTGATCCGACGACGTATCGTTGTCGGCAATATGCAACGCCTTGAGCAGGCGGCCGGCCTGCCGGATGAAGCCCCCTTGGTCCCTGCTGGCCAGGTTGAGGTGCCCCGTGTCCAGGCAGATGCCCAAGTGGTTTCCCCCGACGGCCTCGATGAGGGTGCACAGGTCGCCGGCCTCCGGCGCCTTGCTCGGGATGTTTTCGAGACACAGTGTGACCGGCGTGCCGGCGACGTGTTCCGTGAGCGCGGTCAGCGCCTTCACGCGCGCCTCGAACAGCGCCTCCGCCGTACAGCCTTGCTCTAACAGCGCCTTGCCGCCGGGATGCAGCACGGCCGCGCGCACGTCCAGAGCGGCGAACAAGTCCAGCCACGTCCTCAGTCCGTCTATGACCGGTTGCTGGTCCGGCGCGGCGATATCGCACGCCAGCCACAAGTGGCCCTGCGGGAAGGCCACGCCATGCCCGGCCGCGTACCGTTTGAAGTCCTCGCCCACGGCCGGTGCGTCGCCGCGCTCGAGCAACGCCAGCGCGTGCTCGTCCGAAAGCTCGAGTTGCGGCCAGCCGGCCTCGGCGAACGAGTCCACCATCGCCTCCGGGGCCAGCTCCATGAAGTACGACGTCCAAATGGCCGGTATCATGCGTTCCACCTTCCGTGTCTTCTTGGATCGCCTGGAGGGGAGAGACTACCATGAATACGGGATAACGCGAAACACACTCCGGCGAGGTCATCCGCCGAATCCACCGTCTCTTGCCCGCCGTTGCGGGCGGGCGAGTCATGATTGTCCGGTCAACCAGGGATTCATCGACGCGTGCGCCTGCCCGTTCATGTGGCCCATCTCGACCTCTACGGCCACGAAGGGCTCAATCTGGACGCTGCCCTCGAAGGGCGCCTGCAGATAGGTCGCCACCTCGGCGAGAGTGAGGCGTTTCGTCTGGTTCTCCAGCATGTAGACGGCCACCCAGCCGCGATAGTCCCCCGTCATGTCGTAGAACCGCAGCACGACCCGTTCATCGGCAGGGGGAGCGGAGTCGGTGGGTCCGCCGTGCGTGATCGGCGGCGGGGGCTCGGCCAGCGGGTCCGGCGGCGGATAGAGCTCTTCCGGATAGAACAGGACGATTTCGTACTTCCAGTCCTCGTCCTTGCTGCTGACATACGGAAGGATACAGCGCCGGTTCGCGCCCACCGGCCCGGCCGTGCTCAGGTCGGCCCACTTGCCCGGGGCCACGCGCCGGATGGCGGCCTTCATCGGGTCCTGGCTTTCGACCCACACGCTACCCTTGAACGGCCTGCCCAGCAGCTCCATCGGTCTGAAGGTCACGAGCGACTCCGGATGCTCCCAGTGTCGGACCAGCAGAAGCTCCTTCACCGTCTCGCCGCCGTCTTCGTCGTAGAAGTGAAGCAAGTAGCCCGTGACGCCGAACGACGCACCGAGGAAGACCTTCACGTGCAGCCGGTCGGCCCGGTTGACGCCGTCGTCTTGAACGTCGGCGAGATAAAGGTCGGGGGGGGCGTCGGACGGCCAATACGGCGGCCAAATGGAATTCCATATCTCCGCATAGTTGTCCAGCGCCATCCTCCCATTCGCGCCCGTGGCGACCAAGGCGCTCATAAACGCCCCGTCGGCCGTCCCCGTGCGGTTGGGGCCCGTCCACCCCCCGCCGTAGACCTGGAAGTCTTGAATGCCGTCGGCGACACCTTCCTGGAACATCTGCGCAGGGTAGAACGTGTGCATTGCCAATGGGTTGATCATGGCCCAGAACTTGTCCCCGCACTCTTCGTCGGCCAGGTGGTCGAACTCGATGTACAGGGGGATGTCCGCATGAAAGTTGAGTGTGGCGACCCGGGTTTGGGACGGCCCGGATGGCGTGTCCACGACGCTCGGCCACAGCACCATGGTCGAGGGTTGCGGATCGTACGCGGGGGCGGCCAAGGCGGCGCCTTGATCGTCGAGGGCGCGCAGCTCCACTTGCGAGGCGAGGGAGTACTGGGCGCCTACACCCTCCACCACGGCGCTCCCCTCGAAAGCGAGCGGCGCGCTAATGCGGTGGGACGCCCCCGTGTTCAGCCGCGTCTGGAACGTGGAGACCACGACGCCGCTGGTGTCCCGGAACGTGACTTTGAGGTCCATACCCCACTGCAGCGACTGGTTCGTCGCGGTGATGTAGGATTGTATCGTTCGGTTGCTTGCGACGTAAGGATAGCAATTGGTGGGGTAGAACCGGCTATCCGGCAAAGGCGAGGGGGTCGGGTCCGAAGTGGGGCAGCCCGTCACCAGCGTAAAGCCGAGGACTGCACACGCAAAAGCACGAAAGCGTTTCCGCAGGCTCATGGCGCCTTCTCCCGGAAACACGGCTACGGTGTCCACGGGGGCGCCAGCCGGCGCTCCCCGTTGTCAGCCATATGCGCATTCTGCAAGCAAGGCTACGTCTGATGCTACCATGCCTTCCCGATGCCGTCAAGTGCGCTCTCGCCGATTGCAGCGGTATGACCGCTCTGTGAAGCCCTTCATATCTGCCCCACCCAGAACCGGGTGGACCAACGCCGCATGCCAAGGCGAGGCCACGTCGCTCGAGCAGCCGTCATGTCCGGCCCGAGCCTTGGAACACTTCATGAGGAAAGACTACTATGGTCGCCGGAACACGCAAGACGCACAGGGGTCATACCGTGCACCAAACACGACATCTCATGCCGGGCCTGTTGCTGCTCTTGACCGCGGCCGGCTGCCCGAGTACGGACCAGCCGTGGCGCAGCCGGCTGTATCCCGAGGACTGGACGCCCGCCTACACCGACGCGGAGGGAGGCTTTCTCCACGACTTCTCGTACGCCGGTTATCACAACGGCGAGGCCGAGCCGCCGCGCGCGACGGGGCCCGTCTTCGATGCCGTCGCCGACTTCGGCGCGGACGCGACCGGAGCCGCGGATGCCACCAGCGCCATCCAATGGGCCATCGATGCGGCGGCCAACGCCGGGGGCGGGGTCGTCCATCTCCCTGCCGGGTTGTACCGCTGCGACGGGATGCTGACCATCAGCGCCTCGGGCATCGTGTTGCGCGGCGACGGTGCGGCGGCCACGCGCGTGTACTTCACGCAGGGCCGCGGCATGTCCAACAAGAGCCACATCATCTTTCGTGGCGCGCTCAAACGGGAGGTCGATATCGCGCTGCTGGCCGACGGCGAGAACCGGGCCCTCACGGTCCAGGTCGTCGATGCCGGCGACCTCGCCGTGGGCGACGAGGTCAGCGTCGGCTGGGTGATCACGGACGCGTTTGTGGCCGAGCACGGCATGACGGGGACGTGGCAGGCCTTCAACGGCCAGTGGAAGCCGGTCTTCCGTCGAACCATCACGGCCGTCGACCGCTCGAAACGCCCGCACCAGGTGACCTTTGACGTGCCGCTGCGCTATGGCGCCAAGATGCGCGACGAGGCCAGCCTGCGCCGCGAAAGCGGATACCTGGCCGAATGCGGCATCGAAGAACTCGCCATCGCCAACGCCGTGGACTGGGACGCCGCCTGGGACGAGGTCCGCGTGCACGCGATCACCTTCCAGGCGGTCAAGGACTGCTGGGTGCGCGGAGTCGAGTCCTTCCCGACGCCGCTGGCCGGGGCCAAGCGCTACCATCTCCAGAGCGGCGGGCTCAAGATCATCGACGCGAAGCGCGTCACTGTTGCCGACTGCCGCATGGCCTACGCCCAAAATCGCGGCGGGGGCGGTTGCGGCTATTTGTTCGAGGTCTCGCGCAGCAATGAGATCCTCACACGCGACTGCACCGCCGAGAACGGCCGCCACAACTTCATCCAGAACTGGGACTTCGGCACGGCCGGGTGCGTGTGGCTGCGCTGCTCGAGCAAAGGCAGCCGCAACGTGCAAGGACGCCATGATCCTATCGGCCTGCCTGCCTACTGCGAGTACCACCACTCCCTCGCCATGGCCTGTCTCGTGGACTCGTGCACCTTCACCGATGGCTGGTACGGCGGCAACCGCCGCCACTGGAGTTCCGGCGCCGGCCACAGCGTGACCCAAAGCGTCTACTGGAACACCCGCGGCGGCCGCCTGCGCTCGTGTCAATACGGCCTCGGCTACGTCATCGGCACCACCGACGTGACCGTACGCACCACCCTGTTCGGCCCGACGGCCAAGGGCACCGAGCCCCAAGACTACGCCGAGGGTTGCGGCCGCGGCCAGGGCCTCGTCCCCCAATCCCTCTACGAAGACCAACTCGCCCGCCGCCGCTGACGTTCCCCAACAGGCCATCGCCAGACGACGTCACAGCACGACCAAGTGGGGAAGCGATCCGGGCGGGGCGGGGCGCTGGGCGCTCAGGTGAAGCTACGGTCGCGGCGAGGGCTTCCGAGCGCGCTCGAGCAGGACAGTGTGGGCGAACAGGATGCAGGCGCTGTAGTACAGCGGATAGCAGAACAGTGCGTTGATCCGCCCCGGACTGACAAATCGCCAGCGTGCGACGAAGAGGTCGGACACGTAGAACACGACCGCCGCGATGAGGCTGAGGCGGCCGGCCCGGCCGTGGCACGCGCCGCCGGCGAATACGACCATGAGGCCGATGGCGCCGGCATAGGCCGCCACGAGGACCTTATCGTTGCCGGCGACATGAGGCAGGAGCCAGTGCAGCGCGCCGGCGCTGGCCGCGAGAACGACCGCCAAGGCCCACAGCGCCTTGGCCGTGGCGAGCCCCCGCGTGTAGAAGGCGCCCATGAAGGCGAAATGGGCCAGCAGGAAGGCCACGAGTCCCGCCATGAAGTTGCCCGGGCCGATTACGTCTCCCAGCCAGCACAGGCCGAGCGCAAGCAGCACCCAGCGCCCATAGTTGAAGCGAAGCCCGCCTCCGACCACCGCGATGAGCACGAAGCAGGTCGAAGCCGTCACCGCAAGCGGCCGGGCTATGTCGCCGCGGCGGGCCAACGACGCCGTCACCATCGCGGCCGTGGTCAGAACGGCCATGATCGTCAGCACGGTGGATATGCGTGTCGCTGGCTGGCCGGCCGCAGGTACGGTCGCGCGGTCGCGCATCTGGGCATCACGGCGAGACATGCGCGCAGGCATACGCAAAATCGCACACGGAAGTCAAGGACCGGCTGGCCGGCCGCGCCTACATCTGTCTGCAGAACGACCTCACCCCCGCGCGGAGGAGCGTTCGCGGTCGCCGTGGGTGTGCTGGCCGAGCAGTGCGCGCAGCTCGGCAAGGCGGTCGGGCTGCTCGGCCGCCAGGTCGCGCGTCTCGTGAGGGTCGGAAGATAGGTCGTACAGCTCGGGCTTCTTTCCCTTGTGGTCGACGATTAGCTTCCAGTCGCCGTGGCGCAGTGCATACGCCCCCGGCGTTTTCCAGTAGAGCGTCCGCGGTCCGGCCGGCCGGCCCTCGCCCGTAACGAGCGGCCACACGTCGGCCCCGTCCCAGTGCAGGTCGCGCTCCGGCGCGCAGCCGGCCAATCCGCACAAGGTCGGCATCCAGTCCACGATGTGGACGGGCGCGGGCGCGGTGCCCGGTTTCAACACACCAGGCCAGTTCGCCAGCGCGGGGACGCGAATGCCGCCCTCGTACACGTCGCCTTTCCAGCCCCGCAACGGACGGTTGTCTCCGAGCACCGTGTGGGGCCGATCGCCGTAGCGGCCGTCGTAGTGCTTGGTGCTGTGCCAGGTCTTCTGACCGCCGTTGTCGCTCACGAACACGACGAGCGTGTCCTGACGCTTTCCGGCCCGTTCGAGAGCGGCCACGATGCGGCCAATGCCGTCGTCCATGTGGCTGATGCTGGCCGCGAGCCAGCGCCGCGACGGGTCGTCGAACACGCCGTCGTAGGGGGCGGTCCATTTCGCCGGCTCATCGAGGGGATAGTGGGGCACGCTGTAGGCGACGTAGAGAAAGAGCGGCGCGTCGCCCTGCGTTTCGATCATGCGGACCGCCTCGTCGGTGATGAGGTCCGTGGCGTGCCCGTCCTCATCGAGGAGCACGTCGTTGCGGTGCCAGCAGCGTTCGCCGGTCTTGTACTGGTGGGTGTAGGGATCGATCTGCCCGTGGAAGTAGCCGTAGGACCGCTTGAACCCGTAGTTCAGGGGAACACACTCGGGCGGCGAGCCCATGTGCCATTTGCCCGAGATGGCCGTGTCGTAGCCACACTTCTGTAACGCGCTGGCGAGGGTGATCGTGTCCTCGTCGAAAATTTGGCCGTACGCAGGCGAGGTCACGCCGAAACGGCTGGGATAACGGCCCGTCATCAGCCCGACCCGCGTCGGCGTGCAGGTCGGCATCACGTAGTGCTGCTCGAAGCGGACTCCGTTCTTGGCCAGCGCGTCGATGTTCGGCGTCGTGATCGCCTGGCCGTGGTAGCCCACGTCGGCCCAGCCCATGTCGTCCGCGATGATAAACACGATATTGGGCCGTCTGGCCGCCGCGTTCTCCTGCGCGGCCGCCCGCGCCAGAACCGCGCCCCCCGCCCCCACCGCCAACGTCTTCAGGAAGTCGCGCCGTCCGAACATGTCTCAGCCTCCTCACAGCTTCCCTTCGCAAGTGCCATGACATATGTCTCGCCTACTCGTCGTCGTCGTAATCGTAATCGTAATCGTCCCACGCGGCCTCACAACGGCCGCCAGTTCGGCTCCGCGGCGCACCCGGTCTCCTCGAGGAGCCGCTGGAGCGTGGCGCGCATCTCGCCGAACAGCTTCTTGAGATCCTCGGGGGCCTTGCGCTGGATGAAGTAGTCCAGCGTGCCCGCCTCGTTCACCTGGACGTAGTCGGCGAGCAGGTTGTGCATCTCGTCCGGGTCGTTCTCGAGGTCGTACAACTCATAGCGGTCCCAGATGCCCTGGTATTGCATGAGCTTGTAGCGATCGGTACGCACGCCGAGGACCGTCGGCGTCTGCGGGAAGGACCGCTCCCAGAAGTACTCGTACAGCCACGCGTCCCGCCACTGGGTGCGGGCGCCCGTCAACAGTCCGTAGAACGACGCCCCCTGCATGGTTTCGGGGATGGCGCATCCCGCGGCCTCGAGGATGGTCGGGCCGTAGTCGATGTTTAGGATCATCTCGTGACGGCGCTGGCCCGCTTCGAACAACTCGGGGCAGTGTACGATCAGTGGCACTCGGATCGACGCCTCGTACATGGTGCGTTTGTCGATCAGGCCGTGCTCGCCGAACTGGAAGCCGTTGTCCGAAGTGAAGACAAGCAGCGTCGACTCGAGCAGCCCCTCCTCGCGCAGCGCGGCCGCGAGCCGGCCGACGCTATCGTCCACCGCGCGCAGCGTCTCGGCGTAGTCCTTCGTGAACGTGTCGTAATCGATCTTCTGATTGTACATGCCGTCCACGCCGTGCCAGCTCTGCCGCTGCGCACGGACCCACGCCGGCTTGCCGCGGTAGTTCTCCTCGGTGTGGGCCATGGACGCGGGCCGCGGAAACGTGCGCTCGGCATACGAGCCCTTATGCCGCCCGGACGGATAGAAGTCGCCGTGCACGGCCTTGTGCGACATGTACAGGAAGAACGGCTTGGTGCGGTCGCGCTGCTTGACGAAGTCCACGGAATAGTCGGTGATGAGGTCGGTGACGTAGCCGTCGCGTTTGACGCGGTCGCCGTCGATGTTGAAGGTCGGGTCGTAGTAGACCCCTTGCCCACGGAACGACACCCAGCGGTCGAAGCCGGGCCGGGGCTCGTCGGTCGAGCCGCCCATGTGCCACTTCCCCACAAAGGCCGTCTGGTAGCCGCCCTTCTGCAGCTCCTGCGGAAACGTCGGCGTGTCCTGCGGCAGGAGGGTGCTGTTGTTGAGCACGCGGTGGCGGTGGGCGTACTGCCCCGTGAGCACCGAAGCCCGGCTCGGCGAGCACAGCGACGTGGTCACGAAGGCCCGGTCGAACAGGATGCCGTCGCGGGCGAGCTGGTCGAGGGCGGGCGTCTCGAAATACGGATTGAGCAGGCCCAGCGCGTCGTAGCGCTGGTCGTCAATGAAAATGAAGACGACGTTGCGGCGCGACGGCGGCCCTTGCGCGCCTGCGGCCATGCCCGTCGCGCCAGCGCCCAGAACCGAGGCCCCGGCCACCTTCATGAAATCCCTGCGCGATGTACCTCTACTCATGATGCGTGTCTCCTCCACGGAACTAGCGGGTGGCGCCCTCAACGACGCGTTTCCTCCCGGCCTTGACGCCACCGATTATAGCGCCCCTCCAGTCCCGGACACAGCACCAGCTTCTTTCCGGCGGCGCCCAAGGCGGGCACGGGCCGGCCCTGGACAGCGTCGGGATGCTGGACACGTCCGCGGCCGGGGGCGAGAACCGCCCACCAGCAACACCACCGCCTGGCTGCGCATTGGCGAGATCGTGCAATAGAGGCCGGCCTACGGCCGGTCATTCGGCGGCCGGGGCGGCTCGGATGGCCGCGACCCAGACCTGCGAGTCGCCCCCGCCGAATCCGATCTCCTGAAACGCCTTGTCGCCCGCCATGAGCTCCGGCGGGATCGCAAACACCAGTGTCTCCCATGTTGGCTCGCCGCTCAGCCGTGATCGGGGCCTTACGCCGTTCCACTTCCCCGCGCCGTTGTGGACAACGATGGAGGCCAAGCGGGACTCGCCCCACACGTCCATCTCGAGGGTGACCGGCCGGGACGGGTCCGGCACGTCGACGTAGAACGCCGCCCAGCCCGACTTGTCATCGCCCGGGCCGGTTTCATCGGAATTCCAGCAGCGGCGGCCGCCCCGTTCTTCCGGCGGGCCGAAGCCGCGCGTCATGACTCCGCCGAGGTTCGCATACGACGGCAGCGCTTCCACGAAGTCCTGGGCCTTGCGCACCTTGCGGTAGCGAAGCGCCTTCTGACCAAACGCCTTGGCCTCCCGCACCGCGTCACGGCCCTTCCCCTCTCTGAGCAAGTCAACGGCCTCGAAGCACTGAATCATGTGGTAGCCATACAGAAACGTATCCGCTGCCTCCTGGATCCGTTCCGAGATTGTGGCGTCCCCGGTGGCCGTGGCGGCGCGATCGAGGGCCTCGCGGGCGCGGTCGAGGTCGGGCCGATGGTACAATCCCGGCACATCGCGCCGGGGATTGTCCGAATACGATTGGCCTGTCTTGCGCACGGCATCGTCCACGGCCCGGTAGAAGGCCGCCATGTCCGGCGCCGCCGGGCCAAACATGTGGTCGATCCAGTCCTGCGCCACGTCCTGCGGTTCCAGCGCCGGCTCCCACAGCAGCTTGGCCAGCACATAGTAGAGCGGCCCGTCCAACGCCCAATGGCTCAACGAACTCTGCGCGTAGTACCGCGACAGGCCCAGCGCGTGCAGATGCTTGACGTCCGCGGCGAAGGGCCGCAGCACCGGCCGCGGCAGCTCCCACCACATGCTCTTGCTCACGTAGGCATAGAACAGCAAGTGGGGGCATATCTCCGCCCAGGCCGTCAGCAGTTCGTTGAATTGCCGGTTCGGCTCGGACGACGGGTCGCTGATCGGGCGTGAGTAGTCGGCCGGTGCGTAGTGGCACAGCCACGGCACCACGTTGGGCAGCGGCCTGACCGTGTCCGGCGGCTCGGCATAATTGACGTAGGCGAGCATGAGCAACAGCTTGTCCGGGTGTTTCTTCGCCACGCGGCGGGCCACCTCGTTCGCGAACCAGAACACCCGGTCCCCGCGAAAGCGGCGCGCCTTGGCCAGGCCCTGCTGCGTGGTGCGTTTGCCGCAGAGGCGCTCGTCCAGCGCCTCGCAGGCGTCACATTCGCACCAGCCGTAGCCGTCGTTGGGCGAGATGGATGCGATCCGACACGCGGGGTCGGCGTCAAACGCGGCGACAACGTTCTTCGCGAACTCTTCGGCCAGGCCGTCGGCCGTGACGCACAACTGCGCGTTGTGCAACCGGCTGGGCACGCGTTTGCCATCGAGCAATGGGAACCACTCGGGATGTTCCTCGGCGTACTTCGCGTGGGGGATGATCTTGTGCCACGTATGCGTGAAGGGCATGTCGTCTGTCGAGTAGTAGCAGCCGCCGTTCTCGTTTGCAGCCTCGGCCGTGTAGAAACCGTTCAGGCCCACCTTCAGGCCCCAAACCATGTGCTCAGGATCTCTGCAACTGAAGGTCCGCAGGTCGAAAGCCGGCACGCTCTCATGAGAGATCGCCGGGACGGACACCGTCTCGCGCGACGGCACATACTCGTGTCCGGGCGCCAGCCACCGGCAGCCCAGGACCTGCTCAAGAAGGCGGTACACGCCAAACAAGGTGCCGCGATCTGAGCCGCCGCAGATCACGACGCCGTCGTCGGTCGAGCGTATCGTCACGCTCTCCGGATGCCCCCGGGCTTCCTCAGACTGAGCCGCACGGGCCACCGTGGTCGGCCCCACGTCGATGCGCGTCGTCCCCGCGAAGACATCCTCGACAACTACCGGGACCTGCGCCCCCGACATCGCCTCCAGGTACGCCGCCAACTCCGCGGCAGCATGCTGCACCGTTCGGCTCGCACTATCAGGGACAACGATGGCGGACCGGACCTCGCCGTGCCGGACTAGTACCGTCTCGTGCGCCGCGGTTTCGGCGCCACCCAACAGCAGGATTGTCAGAAGGCATGCGTTCGTTGCGGCGATAGTTCGGCGGCGGGAGGAACATACGCACGGCCGAGCACCATGTTTCGCGGTGTCATTGGTTCGCTGCGCTCGCAATGACACGGGGGCGGTGGCCTCAGCCCGAGACATCCGGCCTACCCCTGTTCGTCGAGCGGTCGGATGAGGACCTCCCGAACGCTGATCTGCATGTCCTTGAACTGGTCGCCGGGGTGGATCTGGAAGCCGATGCGGCCCCGGTCGAACGAATCCTCGTGCACGTCCCCGGTCACGACGTCGTTGAGCGTGATGACGAGATGGTCCCCCTCCGCGCGCACCTTCAGCGTGTTCCACGACTCCCGGTTGACGATGTTCGGGTCCTCGTTCATGGCCAGGAACATCTTGCCCGGGCAGTACAGCGAGCCTGCGTAGCACACCGGATTCTTGTACTCGAGGATGTCCGCCTGATAGCTCTTGTCCGGGGCCTGGTAGCGGAACCACACGCCGCTGTTGCCCGGCCACTGCATCTTGAACGTGACCACGACCTCGAAGTCCCCAAACTCCTGCTCGGTGAACAGGTCGCCCGGGGCGTTACCAGGTCCTTGCCGGCCCACCAGGCAGCCTTCCTCGACCGCCCACGCCGCGTTGCCTTCCGCCACCCAGCCCGTCAGATCCTTCCCGTTGAACAGCGGCGTCCACGCCGGCTCGTCCGCTGTCCCCGCAGCGTCATCGTGCACGGTCCTCTGCGCGCCCCGGCAACCGGCGCCGAGTGCGCCCACCAGCGGCACGCCGGCCGCCAGCCCCGTCGCCCGCTCCAGGAATTCCCTCCGCGCCATCCTATCGCGTCGCATAGACTTTCTCCTGATTTGTCACTGAGCAATACTGCAGCCCCGTTCGCGCCACTATCATCGCTGGGCGGCGCGATTGTCAAGAGGCGCTGAAGCTGGCCGGCGAGCGACGGGCACCACTCGCCCGCCCTGCGTTAGCGCACGCGTCATCATCAGAGGCGGATTGGATCTGGCCTGCCGGGCGGAAGATGGGCACGACCTCGATGCCGGCATTGAACAGGCGCAAAGCGGTCGGGAGTTCGTCGAAGTTCTTGGCCAAGCATGGTTCAGGCGCGCGTCTGGGTGCGATAGCGTTTCGGGTCAATGCCGTGCTTTTTCACGCGCAGCCCGATCAACCGTTCCGTGATGCCAAGCTCACGCGCCGCCTTCGCCTTGTTGCCGTCGGCGTCCTTGAGGGCCTCGATGAGCATCTCGCGCTCGACCTGGCCGAGCGTCTCCTCCAATCGCCCCCCCATCGAGGTGCTCGAGGCGCGGGCGGTCTGGAGCGTAGGGGGCAGATGCTGGTTGCGGATGACGTCTTCCCGTGTGAGCAGCACGGCCCGCTCGATGCAGTTCTCGAGCTCACGCACGTTGCCGGGCCAATGATAGGCCATCAGCATGTCGATGGCGGGTGTGGAGATCCGCCGCACGTACTTGTGGTTCTCCTTGCTGTATTTCTCGACGAAGAAGTTGGCGAGCTCGAGGATGTCGGTGCGCCGCTCTCGAAGCGGCGGGATATGGATCGGGAACACGTTGAGGCGGTAGTAGAGGTCTTGGCGAAACGTGCCGTCCTCGATCATCTGTTCGAGGTCGCGCAGGGTGGCCGCGATGACGCGCACGTCGACTTGGATGGTCTTGGTGCCGCCCACGCGCTCGAACTCGTGTTCCTGCAACACGCGCAGGAGGCGCATTTGGGCGTGGGGCGACAGGTCGCCGATCTCGTCGAGGAAGATAGAGCCGCGATGGGCCAACTCGAAACGGCCCTGCCGTTGCTGCGTGGCGCCGGTGAAGGCCCCCTTCTCGTGGCCGAACAACTCGCTCTCGATGATCGTCTCGGGCAGGACGGCGCAGTTCACCCGAATGAAGGGCTTGGCCGCACGCGCGCTGTTGTAGTGAATGGCGTTAGCCACCAACTCCTTGCCGACGCCGCTTGGGCCGCGCAACAGTACCGTGGCATCGCTTCCGGCCACCTGGGCGATCTGGTCGTACACGCGCTGCATGGCCTTGGCCCGGCCGATCATATTGGCCGGCCGGAACTTCTCCTCGAGTTCGTGCTGTAGCCGCACGTTCTCCTCGATAAGCCGGTTGCGTTCCTCTTGCATCCGCTGGCGCAGCCGCACCGCGCGCGCGATCATCGAGGCGATGATGGACATCAATCGAAGGTCTTCATCGAGCGAGATCTTCTCAGAGAACAGCCGGTCGGCGCTCAGCGCCCCCAGCACCTCGTTCTCCATCTTGATCGGCACACAAATGTAGGAAATATCCTTCTTCCTGAGATTCCTGCGCGCCTTGGTTCGGTCCAGGAATCGCGGTTCTTCGGAGATCCGGGGGATGGCGACCGCACGACCCGTCTGGACCACCGTTCCGACGACCCCTTCGCCGGGCTCGTAGTGCCCACGCTCGAGCTGGTTGACGGACAGGCCATGGGCCGCGGCAATGACCAATTCGTTCTGCGCCCTGTCGACCAGCGTGATCGTGCCGCGCACCATGCCCGTGTGCTCGGCAATCGTCGTCAGTATCGGGCTCAGTTCATCCGGCAGGTCCCTGCTTTGATCGAGATGTTGGCCTATCTCGAACAGCAGCGACAGCTCGGATACCTTACGCCTGACATTCGGATCGGTAGTCGCCATGCCGCCAACTCCGTGAAATTGCTTCTTTGCCGCCTGGGCTTCTGCTCAAACCTACCATATTGTAGGTACTTGCCGCCAACACAGCACGCATTCGCAGAGATTCCCAGGGCCATGGACCTCTGCCGGTACAACGTATGCCAAGGACTTGCGCTATGGCGCACGGAGTGCTATAAGAAATCGTGATGAATGCGGGCCCTGGACCTGGATTTTCCCAGCCAGCGGCGTTAAGCCAATCAGGTAATCTGGAGGAGTACGCCATGGATAC
>Ga0272442_10005282_pt1 | contig 17327 bp, 17 predicted proteins | sample SSMForm2O_FD_200262 | JGI IMG/M metagenome (GOLD analysis project Ga0272442, IMG submission 200262) | Marine sediment archaeal communities from Little Sippewissett salt marsh, Falmouth, MA, United States - SSM-Form-2O | ecosystem: Environmental > Aquatic > Marine > Wetlands > Sediment ... | reverse complement strand
ATCCCTTGTCCATCTTACGATTTATCATTTTCCATTTTTTATATCTTGTTGGAGAGTTATGAAGATAGTCAGTAAAGTATATGATAAGTCTGTTAGTATCTTTGCTAATTCTTACATTAAGGTTGAATTCATTAGAGATTTTAAGTAGAAATGAAGTGGGATCTCTAATTAAATATTTGTATGCATGAACAGCTTCACCAAGTGCATATCGTCTTTTAAAATATATATCATCAATACAAACAGCTATCATTCTTGAAATAGGATATGAAAGAAGCTCCATAATACAATCAGATTCAGTTGATAAGCTTCTATTTCCAACATCTTTATCCTTAAATGCATTGTCAAGTCTTTCTATACCAATTAATCTTGCACGCTCGTATAAAGGATCATCTAATAATTCCTCAACCGATAAACTATTATCTTTGACATATGTCTTAGATTCTTTTAAGAATGGAAATTTTGCAAGCGTGATTAACTCTACCATTATTAAACACCAGTATCTAACAATGTTATGTTAATGTATTTTACCATTAAAGATGCCTTTTTTACATTTTGACATTTTTTCCCAACGAATATTTATACTAATATTGACAAATATTAACACGAATATATTAATTTGGTGGTGGGAGTAGTGTATAATAGAAAAATCAAACACATAAATAACATTGAGTGTAATTTACCAAATATAAATGAAAAGGATTTTATTTCATGGAAAATAGAGTTTAATAAAGATTTACTATCATTTTGGGAATTAATAACTGAAGATATCAAAGAATAAATGAAAAACAATCTTTATTAGATTAAAATCGTTTCATAATATATTAAATCTGAACTGGGTTTTAACCTCTAAATTTTAAAATACTAGAATTGTATTATGCACTACCAAATTTTAAGGGCTCGTAGCTTAGTCTGGTGGAGCGTCTGGCTCATAACCAGATGGTCGCAGGTTCAAATCCTGCCGGGCCCATATCTAATTTTTCCTTATATATTGGCCCTAAACAAAGGTTAAACGTTGATATCTTAATTTAACGTGTTTTCTGCTATACAATTTTTTCAATACATTCTTTCACTTTCAACCTACAATTTCATAAATATCTTTTCAGGGTGGTTATATGTTTTTATCTTCTATGTTTCTTTTTTGATAGTGATGTATCCTTAGTTTGTAACATAAAATTTAATATTATTTATTGCGTAATAATAATTCTGATTACTTATTTATTATGATGTTGAAGGTAAACACTAATATATAGATAAATTAGATTGAATATTTTTATATCAGGTTTCGTAATAGTAACTTATTGAATTGCCTAATAGTAGTTAAATGACATAATATAATAGGTTTAATTAAAGTATGATAGATATGGAAGGACAAAATATGAGGATATTTGGAAAATCTATAAAGGAAGTTTGGAAACAATTATCTGAAGAAATAAATGCTAATTATATTGATGGTAGTTTATTTATAGGTCCGAGAATAGAGTATACGCATAATAAATGGATAATATATTTAGATACCTATACTGTTTCAACAGGTAAAAGTAGTATAACCTATACAAGAATGAGAGTTCCATTTATTAATCCAAACAAATTCCTTTTCAAAATTTATCGAAAGGGAATCGTTTCAAATATTGGAAAAGCATTAGGTATGCAAGATATAGAAATTGGTTATGATTGGTTTGATAACGAGTATATTATAAAAGGTAATGATGAAATATTATTGAGGAGGTTATTACAAAATCATCAAATTAGAAATCTAATTGAGAAACAATCAAGAATAGTCTTAGAAATAAAAGATAATGAAGGTATTTTTGGTCCAAAATTCAATGACAATGAAAGTGAATTATCTTTTATGGTTGTTGGTGTAATAAAAGATAAAAACAGACTAAAGAACTTATTTGAATTATTTGTAAAAGTAATTAGTGAATTTGAGACGATAGGAATAACAGTAAATCAGACACCAGAAGTTAAATTATACAAAGAGTAAAAATCACTTGTATCATTATTTCTTGCTGATTATGATGTTGATGAAAAAGATTTTATTAATTTTTAATAATATTTTAATAGATTGCACTAATTGGAATAAATCCATTTTATTCTGATATATTACATAAGGAGAATCCCAGAAACCATCATTATTTTTATCAATTGCACCAGGACATTTATCCTTATAATCATCCCAATAATTCCCAATGTTATTAAAATACCATTGATTATTAAATGGTTTATCTACTAAGAATTTTATCAATTCTTTCTTTTAAATCTTTGATTTCAAAGGGTTTTTCGATATAGTCTTCGCCTAAAAAACCTCCAGCATTTTTCGCAACATTATCTGTTCTTGCTGTTAAAAAAACTATTGGTATATCTTTCCAAGATTCATTTCCCTTTATCAAATCAAATGTTTTCCATCCGCTTAGTTCTGGCATCATAATGTCTAACAAAATAAGATCAGGGGTATTGTTTTCTAAAAGTTCAAGGCATTCCTTGCCACTTTCTGCTCCAATGATAGTATAGTCCTTTATAAATTTCTCAAATCCATTTCTAACAGAAAAAATTACATCTGGATTATCATCTACTACTAATAACTTTTTTACCATCTTTACACCTGTTGAATACAAATACTATATGCATTAATACCTTAATTTACTTTTTTATTGCCTTAATCATCTATTAAATTATATTCGAATTCTTTAAAAAATAATTAAAATATGCCATAATTATTTTTATAAGTATATTGTAAAAAATTTTTTTGGTGATTACAATCATCATCTAATTCTTAACTGGGTTATATTCTTCTTTAATATTAATCAAATTTCCTTAAAAAAATTTTAAAAATTTGGTGAGATAAACTCTCTTAATCTTTTAAATGCATTAATTTTTTCCCTATTGCCAATCTTGGCCTGTTCAATAACAGTTCTGATAATCTGTATAGATTCGTCCATTGCTTTTTGATCTACAGGAAAAGGTACACCATCTTTACCACCGACTGTAAAACTGAATTTTATAGGATCCTGCCAGGATGGTTTTTCCCCATAAATAATATCTGAAATAAGAGCAAGTGCTCTAACAGTATTAATTCCAATTCCCTTCATAGCAATTAACTCTTCATAATTTCTAGGTTGAATATCATAAATTTCTTTCATTTTGTTCCAATTGATACTTCTAGGTAAATTTTGACATACAATAGATTCTTTTTTCCTTTTAAGATTAAGCCAATCATCTAAAATTTTTTGATTTCTATGTCTTGTCAGAATTGCCAAATCAGTTTTGAGATGAACTGGATTATCATTGACAATATCAACACAAATTTTCTGAGAAGACTCACTTTTTTTGGAAGTCATATCTAATACAGATTCTAGGTGTTTCTTCCCAATTATCAAGTTATTTGGATTACAGACAAAACTATCTACTTTTTCAGAAAGCCAATGATAACGTCGAGCATAATTTATCTCAGTATTTATTCCCTGCTGAATTACACCCCATAAACCATCTTCTGTAAATAAAAAAACATGATGATATAAATTATAACCATCTTGTATGATAGTATTATCAACTTTTGCAGCCATTCTACTGGAATATTTAAGTTCCTCAATTTTTGCTGTTGAAAAGTTATACATTTCTCCAATTTCTTCAATTTGTTGAGGTGTTTTTCTTGATGTTTTACCTTTTCCACCAGCAATCATAAAACCATGTTCTTGAGGATCTATTGCTTCTTTTAATGCTCCACAGGTAACAGTTGTTGTTCCACTGGAATGCCAATCATAACCAAGAACACATGAGAACGCTTGAAACCAGTAAGGATTAGATAATCTACGTAAAAACTCATCTCTACCAAATTCATTTATTATTACTTCTGTAATAACTTTGGATAATCTGACCATTCTTTTAAATAACCATTTTGGCGCTTTTCCGTGATGTAGTGGAAGATTAGTAATACCTTTTTTTAACATATATACCAATACTTAGATATGTCTTTAATTATAATACAATTATAGAGGTAAGTAAAAGTATTTTACAGTTTTATCATAAAATTAATAATTTCTATGACCTAAATTTCAAATATAAATAAAAGTAACAATAAAGCAATCAGAACGTCTTGAAATGAGGAACGAGAATATCAAATTTGTTGGAATATCTGACATTAATATCATATTCAGTTCATATCTTCCCATTCCGTTTCTCCTCTTTTTTGTATTGTAATTATCCTACACAGCAGTCTTTTTAATAATATAATACATATGCTCTATAAAATGAATCGACAACTATCCTCATTTGATTTCTATGTGATAGCTTCCGAACTTCAAGAGTTTAAAGGGTGTTACATAGATAAAATATATCAGCTTACTCGTGACGATTTTTTGATTAAAATTAAAAATATTAAAACAAAACAAAAAGAATCAATCATCATTAAAAATGGTAAATTTTTATGTGTTACACAGAAATCCTATGAAACTCCTTTGAAACCATCTATGTTTGCAATGACTCTTCGAAAATATTTATTAAATGGTAAAATTACAGGGATTTCACAGCATGAGTTTGATAGAATAATTGAAATAAAAATAAGTAAAAGTGAAGGGGAATTTTCCCTCGTAATTGAGTTTTTTTCAAAAGGTAACATCATTCTTGTTAATCCTGATGGGGAAATCATACTTCCATTGATCAAACAGCAATGGGCACACAGAATAATTAAAAGTAAGGAGAAATATAATCATCCACCATCTCAAATAGATCCATTTAATCTAACAAAAGAAAAATTTTCAAATTTACTAAAAGAAAGTAAAACAGATTTAGTAAGAACGCTTGCCGTTAATGTAAACCTAAGTGGATTAATTGCTGAAGAGATTTGCATAAGAGCCAATATTGAAAAAAATAGTAAGATAGAAGATTTAGATGATAAAACTATTGAAAGAGTATTCAATTTATTATTAGATTTTTTAAAATTGTTTAAAAACAAAGAATTTAAACCGATTTTAATTAAAAGGGATAGAAACCCTATAGACATTATACCTTTTAAATTTAAAATTTATAGAAACAATGATTTTGATGAAGTAGCCAGTTTTACGAAATCTTTAGAAGAATTTATAAGTATAAAAAAACTAGACGCTGAAAAGGATAGTAAATCTGAAAAAAAAATTAAAAAATTATATAGACAGCTAGGACAGCAGGAAGAAGCTGTTAAAAAATTAGTAAAAGAAATTGAATTAAAAAAAATAGAAGGAGAGATTATTTATCTAAATTACAACCAGTGTAATAAACTCCTTGATGAAATAAATAATATTATTGAACAGAAAGATAAGGTTGATGGAATAAAAAGAATTAATGAAAAAGAAATTGTTAAAGAGTTCGATCCTATTGAAAATCTCCTTATTGTATATCTAAAAGACATAAATGAAAATACAATTAAAGTAAAATTAGATTTTAGAAAGACTGCTACTGAGAACGCTGAAAGAGCATATAACGACAGCAAAAAATTTAGGAGAAAGTTAGAAGGAGCGCGACAATCAATCGTAAAAACAAGACAATTAATAAAGGAAATTGTTAAAAAAAAAGAGATTGAAAATAAAGAAAAAGAGAGCAGTATATCAACAGGTAAAAATTTTTGGTTCGAACGTTTTAGATGGTTTATTTCAAGCGATGGAAACATCATCATTGGGGGCAGGGATGCGAAAAGTAACGATCAAGTTGTAAAAAAATATTTGAAGGATGGGGATAGGTATGCTCATGCGGATATTCAGGGTGCACCAAGTTGTGTGATAAAAAGCAAAGATCTAAATGATAAAAAACTTTTGATATCAGAACTAACTTTAAAGGAAGCTTGCATTTTTTCTGCTTGTTATTCCAAGGCTTGGAAACAATTTACCGAAACTCAGGCTTATTGGGTTCATCCTGAGCAGGTTAGCAAAACACCCCAGAGTGGCGAATTTGTCCCAAGAGGCGCTTTTATAATTCGTGGAAAGCGTAATTATTACAAATGCAGATTAAAGATTGCCATTGGCGATATAATGATTGGAGAAACGAGAAAGATTATGGGTGGTCCTGTTGATGCTGTGAAAAAAATTGCAGAAAGATATATTATATTAACACCGGGAAATATGAAAAATAATGTTATTGCAAATAAACTCGCAAAGGCTTTTGAAATGCATATAGATCAATTAAATAAGGTTTTTCCTCAAGGTGGTGTAAGCATTGTTAAAACAGTTAATCTTGAACTAAATCTAGAAAAGGATGATATATGAAGGTGATTTTTAAGGATCTTAAACATGGTGAAATAAAACTTATTCCTGAGAATCTCGACGATATCTGGTACTTATACAACATTATCAGTGAGGGTGATTTAATCCGTGCAGTTTCATATAGAACTGATGATGGAAAAGATGATAAAATTAGATCTAAAAAAACTGAGAAAAAGCGTATGAAACTTGGAATAAGAGTGGTGGAAGTGAAATTTCATGAATTTTCTGATCGTCTTCGCATACATGGTATAATAGAAGAAGGACCTCAAGATCTTGGATCGTTTCATACGTTAAATATAACTTCAGATAAAACGCACAAGATTTCCATTATAAAAAAAGAATGGAAATACCATCAACTTAATAGGATAGATGAAGCAGTAAAGCTAAGCAATCAATCTATTCTAACCTTTGTATCATTAGATGAGGATAAAGCTACTATAGCAATTCTAAGACAAAGCGGGGTACAATGGATAGCAGATATTGATTCCAAACGTTCAGGAAAAATGTATGAAAGCAAATATAATGAAAAGGATTATTTTGGCGAAATCTTTTCATTAGTAAGATTAAATAAAGACGAGGAATCTCCACTTGTTATTATTGGACCTGGTTTTGTAAAGGAACATTTTTTGAAATATGGAAAAGATAAAAAATCTTCACTTTTCAATAAATGTATTGTTCGTGGAACAGGTTATGCGGGAATTAATGGTGTGAATGAAGCAATAAAATCAGGTATAATTGAAAAAATAACAAAAGAAAATAGAGTGGTATTTGAAACACAATTAATTGAGAAATTTTTCGAGGAGATTAAAAAAAGTGGGCTTGCAACCTATGGAGAAAAGGAAGTTGATATGGCCTTAAAAAAGGGAGCGGTAGAAAGGCTACTAATAACTGATTTAATAGTTCGAACACAAAAAGGAGAGGAATTACTAGAAATTGCTAAAAGAAATAACAGTATGTTTACGATAATAAATACAATGCATGAGACGGGAAAAAAATTTGGAGGTATGGGCGGTGTTGGAGCATTATTACGTTTTAAAATATAGATGTTATAATAACTATATCATTCCTCGCCCATAACAAAGGTTTTTATAAAATTCACCTAATGCAATATTGTATTCATCATCATACCCTGTATTTTTGTCTTCATCATCTTCATTGTTTTCTTCTGGCTCTTCAACCATATATAAATAATATATATATGTTGCCTTTAACTCAAATTCATTTCCTTGATCTCTTAAAAATTTCAAGGGTCTCAAGATCCTTTCTCCAGTTTCCACACTAACTTCTGCGTTAAATGATGCAGCATTTTCACCTGAAAACATTCCATCTATTATACTTTCAGCATCTGTTTCATCCTCAGCTAAAACATAATCTGAAGAAGGTATATCATTTAATTTATAATTGAATGATAAATTTCCGCTTCCCTTGCTCGATTCTATGACCGATTCTCTACCATAGAGACCAATATCTGAAGTTAATGTATCTTCACCTTTCTTAATGAGAAGGCCGTATGTATTATCATCTTCCCAATTGACATAAACTTCAACGCTTGTTAAAATACTTCCAGATGGTGTAGTAATAGTAAATGAATCGGAGTATGGAGAATTTTTCCCAGCATATAAACTATCTCCTATTGTAGTTTCACCAGAGTTTTTTGACCATGAATAGTAATATGATTTGTATTCTGGCTCTGTATCACCAGCCTTAATATCTTCTGTATCGGGCGAAGTATAAACAGCAACTCCTACCGCGGCAATAACTAATATTACAACTCCTATCACTAATATCAGTTTGTCATTTTTCTTTAAGTCCATATATACACCATTATGGTTTATAATTATATATTAAATTCTATTAATCTCTAATTATAAGTATATTTACACCTTTATTAAGTTTTTTCATTCTTCAATTTATGGCAGTATTTTAAAAATTTAGACAATAAAAAATTCTCATTTAAAATATTATATAATAGATGTATAAATATCTAAATGTTGTATATTACAAACGTTTTTTATTAAATTTAAATTTAATCCCCTAATATCATTCCCTTCTTGCTACGTAGAGGTCCTCTCCCAGGATATTGATCATTAATCTGTGGTTCCATTTTTTTGTAATCATCAAGGTTTCTATCTGTTCTTAGCATAAATGTGGTATAATAGAAAGCTTCTTCAACAGTGACTTTTCCATCTTTATGGAATTTAAAAGATGGTGGTTTTCCAATATTAAGAAATCCTGATTTAAAGCCATCTGCTTCACCAGTTTTAATACCATCAAACCAAATAATTGTAAATAATGGACCTCGTGTCGTGCTTGCATATCCTGACCTAAATTTACTGGAACCAGTTAGTACAATTCTACCAGAATTAGGTATATCTGATCTCATTAGGAAAAACGTAGGAAAATTAAATATTATTTTATCTGCAAAACCACCACTAAAGCAAGCATCAACAATAATACATGTTTTCTCTGATCTTAAATCATATAAAAGCTCCCCAAGTTCACGATCCGAAATGATTTCATCCCATAGGAAAATTGCACTACTTTCCAAAACCTTTCCACCTGTTATCTCGTCATTTTCATTACCATAACCATGACCAAAAAACCAAATGAACACCTCACTATCAGCAAAATTATTGGATTCCTCAATAACATGGTTTAAAATCATTACTACATTTTCTTTTGTAGCACCACCGTAGTTTATATCGTATTTGTGATTTCTCTCTTCCAATGTTTCTATACGATTACCATATCCATTATCCTCTCTTATCCATCCATCATCAAAAAGAATGAAAACATTGGCTGTAGAATAACCATAATTTTCTATGAAATATGCAACCATCTCCTCAGCTAAGTTGAGACCGCCATTACCTAACTTTTTTTCATCATCTAATGGACTATTAGCCGTTGCTACAAAAATAGCCCATTTATGAGCATCAGATTCTAAAGTTTCTGGGTTATTAACAATTATAGTTTTCTTATCAATAACTGAGTAATCAATGCCATCCCATGCACGTACACAAATGTTGTAAGGACCATCATTAACCTGATAGGTTATCCAATCAAAACTCCAGTTTATCATACCTTCAACAATGTTCCATTCACTATCATTAATTGAAATTTCTACTCTTTTCAAATTATTATCTCCATCTTTATCAAAAGAAATTCCATATATCTTAACCAATCCAGAAACAGTCATTCTATTAGTAGGGTAAATAATCTCTACATAAGGAATTTCATTTCCATTACTGGTTTCCTCCAAACATCCAGAAAAAATGGGAATTGCCATTAAAATAATAAACATTATTGATATGGCTTTCTTTACCATGTTATACCAATTATAATATACTATACTAATAACTTAATAAACTTATTTAACAAACCTTACCAAAAGCCAATCTATTGACTTAAAAATTAAATTATTAAAAAAATTTACTACTTTTAAAATGTTCAAATCCTCTATTGGGTAATATTTTTTTATAATTTTCCTCAATAAGATAAACTTTTTTATTTTTAATAACCTGCCCAATGGAGGTACAAGAATTCCCAATTTTTTCTATACTTCTTTTTACTTTTTCAAATTTATCAGAAGAAACAGTTAATAAAAGCTCATAGTCTCCTCCAAAATGCAAACCATACTTATATATATCTAAATTTTCCTGACGTTCAAGTTTAATTAAATCATGATCCAATGGTATCTTCTCCTTCTCAATTTCGAAACCAACTTTATTTAATTTCTGTAATTGATATAAAGAGGAGGATAAACCATCTGAAATATCCATGCACGAATCTATAACTTTTAAGCTTGATAGAATCATTCCCTCTTTGATTCTTGGTATTGGTTCAAACAAACCTTTTATAATTTTCTTGTTTTCAATATTATGCTTTAGTGCATAATATCCAACTCCTGCCTTGCCAAGTGTACCTGTTACAGCCACAACATCGCCTGGTTTAGCGCCTTTACGACTCATGAACTCGTCTTTTTTAACTGTGCCAAAAACAGTTCCACAAATTGTTAAATTTTGATTTTCTTTGGTATCTCCTCCAACTATTGAGGTTTCGTATAATGTTGCACATAAATCCGCACCCTTAATTATTTCCTTAAGATATATTTCATGAGTTTTTTTTGGTAATCCTAGGGACAAGACCATTCCTAAAGGTTTACCTCCCTTTGCAGCTATATCACTAAGATTTACAGCAACAACAAACCATCCAATTTGCCACGGAGTCATCTTTTTAGATATATGTTTTTCCTCTGAAATCATATCCGTTGAAACTAGTAAATACCTATTTTCAAATTCAAAAGCAGCACAATCATCACCTATACCTATTGCCTCAGTGCCTTTAGATAAGATACGGCATATTAGTTGTATTGCTTTTCGTTCCCCCAAATCTGAAATTCGTTTCACAATAAGACACAAGGTCTTTTTCATTCAAAAAGTTTATCACATTAATAGTGTTTTAGCGATTTATTCGCGAGGCGGTACTTTGAAAAAGTTAACTTATATGGAAAGTGGGGTTGACATAGAAAAGGAAGAAAAAGCAATAAAAGGTATTCAATCAAGTATTAAATCAAAAAGAAAAGGGATTGGAAGACCTCTTGGCGGACATTATGCAGGCATTATCGAGTTTGGCGAAAATGCTCTAGTATTGTGTACAGATGGAGTAGGCAGTAAGGTGAAAATAGCATCCTATCTCAGAAAATGGGATACCATAGGCATAGATTGTATTGCAATGAATGTAAATGATGCAATTTGTGTTGGAGCCGAACCTCTTGCATTTGTAGATTATTTAGCAATAGATGATCCAAAACCTGAAATTACGAAAGAAATTGGAAAGGGACTTGAAAATGGTGCAAAACTATCAAACATATCCATCATTGGCGGAGAAACCGCATCACTTCCAGAAATTATCAAAGGTTTTGATCTTGCTGGAACATGTCTTGCATATGTAAAAAAAAGTGAAATTATCACAGGTGAAAAGATATGTCCAGGGGATATTATAATTGGATTGAAAAGTAGCGGCTTACATTCAAATGGGTATACACTTGTGAGAAAAATCATTGAACAGTCAGAATTTACTTACAATAGTTATTTTCCTAATGGAATATATCCAAATAAGAAAATAGGTGAAATTCTTCTCACTCCCACTAAGATATACGTTAAAGAAATAATTGAACTTCTAAAGAAAGTAAAGGTTCATGGACTTGCACATATTACTGGTGGTGGGTTGAAAAATTTTCCAAGGTTGAAAAATAATGTGAAGTTTGTTATCCACGATCCAATAGACGTCCAACCCATTTTTAAGTTCCTTCAAAAATATGGAAACATTGATGTCGAAGAAATGTATAAAACATTTAACATGGGAATGGGATTTGCAATAATAACTCACGAAAGGGATGTAGATGAAACAATTAAAATTCTAAAAAAGCTATCTCATTGTGATGTTAAGATTGTTGGAAGGATTGAAAAAGGGAGAGGAATTTTAGTTCCGAAGCTAGGACTGAATTATTGATTTTTAAAGTAATAAAAGAAAAATAAGCCCCACTAGAATTGGTTGGTGAAGGAAATATATAATCAAGGAATGTCTCCCTAAAAAGCATAATGACTTCACACTTAAATAACATGATCTATCTTTGAGATGATATTGTCTTTTTGCGTTAGGATAAAAAAAATTTCCAATTGCCATACCTATCATAACAACTCCAAACCAGGGCAGGAGAGGAAAATAGTCTATTGTAAAGAATCGACGAGGTAAAAATCCAAGTGGTATTAACCAATTAAAATCAAAAGTGAGTAACTTTAGATAAGATCCGATACCGATAATCAAAAAACCAAGAATTAGATTTCCCACTCTATAACGTATAAAGGGAAGTGAAATAATAATTGAAACTCCTATACAGTGGAGTATTCCAAAAATTATAAAACGTTCTGGAATATAGATCCATGATACAACGGTGACAATCATTCCTAATATTAAAATCATCATTCCTCGTCTTAGAAATTTCAATTTAATCTCCTTTTTTGACATACTTTGTTGGGCCTTCGAGTAGCTAATGGTAAGAGAAACACCAACTAGAATAACAAAAACAGATGCTGTAATGTAAGCTACATACACCATTGGTCCTGAATATAACCTTATTTTTGTAAGAGAATAGTGGTTAAGATCGTACAAGAAATGGAATAAAATCATGATTATTATTGCCAATCCACGTAACAGATCGATTTCCCACAATCTACCATCGTTTTTTTTCAGAATCATGTAAATCCAATAGATAACTTCTTTTTGTATATTAAACCTAAACAAAAAAACGAATTTGATATAAGTAGCGGGGAGTGGATTCGAACCACTGATCTACGGGTTATGGGCCCGCCGGGATCTCCTGGCTACCCCACCCCGCTATATAGGGAAATATTTACTACAATAAAGATTTAATTAAATCTGTAAATACTACTTCACATACTTAAAGTTAATACTTCCCTAAAATTTATAATAATATAATATAAAGTTATTATATGAATCATTTGATGTATTGTTTCCTAAAGAAAATCAAGTTGAATATTCCTTATCCATTAAGGGAAAATCATCTTGCTCATTTATAAATTTAATATGAGGTGAATCACCTAAACCATCACCATCTTTATCTGTCCCATCATAATCATCCCAGAAATTTCCAATATTTCCATAACTCCATTGGTTATCACCCACATAATCATCGGCATTCCAAACGCTATTGTTGATAAATTCATTATGAAAAACACTGTTATATCTTACACCGCAACAGAAATACATACCTTTTTGATTATTTAAAAATAGGTTTCTTGTAATCTTAATGTATTTTGAAACTTTTATGCGTAGACCGCAAGAACTGTTAGAAAAAACATTATTAAAAATCACATTATAATCAGAACCAGAGTTTAGATAAATGTTATAATCACTATTTGACGTTATAGTATTTGTGAAAAATTATTATATTGTGAATAAGTAGTATAAATACTATTTTTATTGTTTGATATATTATTTCCTTTTATATTATTATAATCTGAACGGATATCAATTCCTGCATCATTGTTTGGTGAACCAAGATTCCCGCTGTTCTTTATTGTAAAACCACTTATATTTGCTTTACCATCGATGGAAATGTAAAGAACATCACCAGAAGCATTTCCATCCATGATTGTTGTAATAGCATTCTCCCCTATGATATTCACAGTTTTATTAATAATTATATTTTCGCGATATATTCCGCCGTAAACAAAAATTGTATAATTCTTAGGGGAGATATCTATTGCATCTTGAATATTTGTGAAATTTGCTTTTCCAGAAACATCAACATAAATTATATTAGATTCTTTAGGCGAAATACCATCTATGCATCCAATAAAAGTAAAGACTAATAATATTAAAACAATCCAAATAAAATGTTTCCATTTTCTCATATTTGTACACTAAGGGTTACATATTACAAATATATGTAAGGCCTATTAGAACAGGTTTTATTGATTAATTTAATTTGCATAAAATTAAAGAATTTAGTTATAATGATGCATCTCTACTCATTCATAGATATCTTTTTGATGAATTTATAAAGTTTTTATTTATGAATTAAATGTAATTAAATCGTAATTTTCACTCTTTTTTTCTCCATTAAAAGAAAGATTGCAATGATTTAACCAATGTTTACTTTAAATCCTTCCCCTGGTGTCTTTTTTTCCTTCCGCTTTACCACAACATCTAGAACACCGTTCTTATATGTAGCTTTTGTGGTTTTTGGCTTTACATTGCATGGAATATCCACACGTTTGTGGTATTTTCTTTTCGCATTGTCTACAGTTATTTCAAGAAAATCTTCAGTCACATTTAGATCAATATCGTCCTTCTCAACCCCGGGAATCTCAACAGTTATTGCAACATCTTCATCGCCTTCAATTATATCTGTTAAAGGTTCTCTCTCATCAGAAATTACAGGTTCTCCTCCTCGAGTTTTTGTTGAGCGGTTACCAAATTCTTGAAATCTTGGTTTACCATCTGGACCAATATTCATGCTAAATCCGTGAATAAAACGTTTATTTGGATCGAATCCGCCACGAAACATATCTTCAATCATATCTTTAAAATCTGAACTTTCAAACTTTCTTATTATCTCGTCAAAGATTCTTTCAAAGTCTTCATCGTCTATGAAATCAAATGGATTTTTTCGCCTTCTCCTTTCTTCATCTCCATTAAATGGATCCACTTAAGGTCCCCCTCATTATTCTATAGCTTTATTTAATAATTCCATTATTTAATATTTTCGGTCTATCATTTTTTAAACTCATTATTTAGTTCTTCTAATAATAGTTTTGCTTTTCTACTGAGCTTTCTTGGTGTATAAACATGAATTTCAACAAATAAATCTCCGTAACCTCTTTCATGTAAAAACGGCATACCTTTCTTTCTAATTCTGAATACTTCTCCGTTTTGGGTACCTTCTGGGACTCTTAACTTCACAATATCACCATCAATCGTATCGATATCAATTTTTGTACCAAGAGAAGCTTCTGGAAATGATACCATTTTTGAAATGTAGAGATCTTTACCCATTCTACGAAATTTTATATTTTCTTTAATATGAACCACAACATAAAGATTGCCGCTTCCTGCACTACCAATTTCCCCTTCTCCAACTAACCTCAATTGTGATCCATCATCTATTCCCTTTGGAATCTTAATATCAATATTTCTTGTTACTTGAATTCTTCCACTTCCACTGCATTTTGGACAATATTTCTCAATAACTTTACCTTCACCTCTACATTTATTACATGTTGAAACCTGAGTAAACGTACCAAATGCAGTTCTGCTAGAATGCTTCATTTGCCCAGTTCCATTACATTGGGAACACGTTTTTGGGTTTGTCCCAGGTTTTGCACCACTACCGTTACAGTTATCACATATTTCAGTTCTGGGAACACGAATCTCTTTTTTTAACCCATTATATGCATCCTCAAGATCAATTCTAACATCATATCGTAAATCTGCTCCTCTTTGTCTAGCATGTCTTCCTCTCCCAAAACCAGCTCGATGGCCAAAAAATTGCTCAAAGATATCATCGAAACCAAAACCCATTCCTCCAAAGATATCCCCAAAATCTACTCCTCTAAATATATCCTCAGCACTGTATTGCTGATCAATTCCTGCATGGCCATATTGATCATACATTTTTCTTTTTTCATCATCGGATAGAACTGCATATGCCTCAGAAATTTCCTTGAATTTACCTTCTGCATCTTTGCTTGGATTTTTATCTGGATGGTATTTTAACGCAAGTTTTCGATATGATTTTTTAATTTCTTTTTTATCAGCTTTTCTATCTATACCAAGGATTTTATAATAATCTTCTTTTGTCATGATTTAAGCGTTCATAAATTAAAAACTAATATATGTGTTTTGCCCAGAAATTTAAAAATATTCTTCATGTGATGACATTAGTTAGATAAAATAGTATGTCACCTAAAATGAAGGAAAATATAAAACCAGCTAACAATGGTATCATAAATGGAACTTTAGGTGTAACCCATATTTCGCTTATGTGTTTCTTTTCAAAAATTTTTAATTCATCTTCAATGTCAAAATTTTTAGGTATATAGGAAAACTTTCTTTTCCCGTTTACAATTTTTTCTAGAGGCCAAACAAATCTTTCTTTTGCATCTTCGATTCTCATTCTATAACCTAAAAAACAATACGGTAATTCAATATTCCTCTTAGCAAGATTGTATACAAATAAACTCAATGGCAATGATAAAAACAATACAACAGAATTTGAAAATATAATCCAAGAAAAAGGCATTATTGATTTTAATAATGGTAATCCAAATATTGATGGTTCAAAAGGGACAAGTATTGCCAGAGCCATTATCGCCTTTGCATCTGCTCCACCAAAAATAAGTCTAAATTGAAAAAAAACATACATAAAAGCAATCATTATTGGTATAAAAACAATGTAAAAAATATTATTAATTCCAATGGTAAGATATTGAATAATCAACAATATTACACCAAATGAGACCATTATTACCCACAACATATTTGATGCTTTTCTAGTTTTAATATCAGTATAAGATGCATATGTTAGTATTAATGTCCCAATAAGAAATCTTGTTATATCAATTAATATTCCAATCTCAACCATCAGTAATGATAACAATAAATCCCATATTAAGATAATCATTTTTGTTTAATCTTTGAGTGTTATCAAAGGAGTATTATTTTCATATAACAGTAGTAAATCACAAAAGTCTTAAAAACAGAAACTTTTATTAGAATAATAATACATATTAGCAATGGAAAATGGGATGCTACAAAAACAATTATTGTAGTGCATCTACTAAATCTTTGGAGATTTGGGAAGAATGCATCTATTAAGAAAAACCAATAAGGATAAGCAAATTTCATCAGAATTAGATATATTTTTAACAATAGCTATGGAAGCTTCGAGTTCACTGGATGAAAAAAAGAAAAAAAATAATCATAAAAACAACCCTGATGAAAAAACAGAATTAGATCCTGATAAATTTCAGGTCGAAGCAGAAAAAAGGATAGATGCATTAATTGCAGAATACGAAAAAGAAACAAAGTCAAAGGAATCTAATTCTACCCAAGAAAAGGACCTTAAAGATATAGCGAAAACAATAGTAGAAACAAGAGAACACATCATGAAAAAACCAGATATAACCTACCTTAAAACTGAGGTTAAATCAGATGATGTCATTGATACATCAAAACCTTTACATTCAAAAGAAGAACTTCTCGAAATTAAAAAACCAATGGAAATTACTGAAATAAAATATTCAAAAGAGAGAAGTTCTTTAAATCAAAAATCTACTAGCCCAACTATAAAATCTTATCTTCCTAATGTGAAACTTCCCCGTATAAAACTTAGAACTAAAGGCGAATTGAAAAGATTGAAAAAAAAGAAAAATAAAACAAAGCAAGAAATTCAATATCAAAATTCATCTGATAATACAAAAAATGAAACAAATGAGGAGAAAAAAATGAATTTGAAAAAGGATATTAAAGCTAAGATTAATGGGGAAGAAAAAATCTCGTATTCAGCTTTAC
>Ga0272442_10005280_pt1 | contig 17328 bp, 9 predicted proteins | sample SSMForm2O_FD_200262 | JGI IMG/M metagenome (GOLD analysis project Ga0272442, IMG submission 200262) | Marine sediment archaeal communities from Little Sippewissett salt marsh, Falmouth, MA, United States - SSM-Form-2O | ecosystem: Environmental > Aquatic > Marine > Wetlands > Sediment ... | reverse complement strand
CCTATGGCTACGCCCCCGCCCAAAGCCTTTGCCATAGTCATAATGTCCGGCTCGACATCATAATGCTGATACCCGAACCACTTGCCCGTCCTGCCGATGCCCGTTTGCACCTCGTCGAGTATCATCAACGCCCCATTTTCATCGCACAGCCGCCGGATTGCCTCAAGATACTCCTCGCTGGCCGGATTGATTCCTCCCTCGCCCTGAATCGGCTCAACCATAACCGCCGCAACCTCATCGCTGAAGGCAGATTCTAGCGCGCCCACATCATTAAAGGGCACATAAACAAATCCCGGCAGCAGCGGCAGCAGCCCCTCGTGGTGTTTCGGCTGGGCCGTCGCCGTCATCGTCGCAAAGGTCCTACCGTGGAAACTGCCCTCGGCGGTGATAAATTTATATTTCTCCTGAGAAGTATGCAGGCGGGCCAGCTTCAAAGCCGCCTCATTCGCCTCGGCCCCGCTGTTACAGAAAAAGCTCTTACCTCCGAACGCCCGCTCGCTCAGAAGCTTCGCTAATTCACCCTGCGGCTCGGAATAAAAAGTATTGTCAATATGCAAAAGTTCCCCTGCCTGCCTGCGCAACGCCTCGACAACCTTCGGATGGCAGTGACCTATCCCGCTCACCGCCCATCCCGGAAACATATCCAGTATCTTCCTGCCGTCGGAATCGAATAAATAACAGCCTTCCCCCCTGACCATGACCCGTTCAAGCCGGCCGTAATTGCCGATAACATACTTATCGAACAGCCCTATCGTTTCCTCTGTCTCCATCTTACACCTATCCTTTAACTAACTGTGTCCCGATTCCCTTATCGGTATAGATTTCCAGCAGCAGCGAATGTTCGATTCGCCCGTCGATTATATGTGCCTTTTTGACGCCGGCATCCAGAGCCGTCATGCAGGCCTCGACCTTCGGCAGCATCGCACCTGTAATTATACCGCTGCCAATCAACTCCTTAATCTGTTTCTCATCGACGCTTGAAAATATACTCTCCGGGTTATTTATGTCCTCGCGTATCCCGTGAGTATCGCTTACCACTACGAGCTTTTCGGCCCCCACCACCGCCGACACATTGCCAGCCGCACTGTCGGCGTTGACATTCAGCTTTCCCCCGCTCCTGTCCAGCGCTATCGTAGCAATAACCGGTATGGTCCCCGCCTCGCAGAACGTCTTTAACAAATGGCCGTTAACCTCGGTTATTTGGCCGACAAGCCCCACATCGATTTTTCGCCCGTTTTCGCCCTTCAAACGCAGAGTCTCGGCAAACAAAACACAACTGCTCAGCGAATGCAGCCCCGTCGGATAACACCCTAATTCTTTAAGGGTCTCACAAATCGGGATATTGACCTTATGAACAAGCGTATGCTCGGCGATTGTCAGCGTCCGCTCATCGGTATAACGCAGGCCCTGAACCCACTCCGCCTCCAGCCCCGCCTCGTTCATTGCCTCGGTTATCGCCTTGCCGCCCCCGTGAACGATTATCGGCTGTATTCCGACCGTTGCCATAAACGCTACGTCCGCCAGCAGCTTTTTCTCCAGGCCGGCGTCGTCAAGGACGCTGCCGCCTAACTTAACCACAACTATCTTGCCGCGGAACTTGCGGATATACTCCATCGCCTCGATAAGCGCACCAGCCTTGGCTATTGCCTCTTGCACTCTTTAATTCCTTAAAAATAATGCTTTAACAAAAATATGAGTCTATTATCACACCCCCCACTCCGTCAAGTTATATTTACCTCCGACTGACTCGCCCACAGAGAAACCGCCCCACCTGTAAATCTGGCTGGCCCTCCACCCTTATTATGAACTGCACAAGCAAAACCAGCGAAAACAGCAATTATGCAACTCCGTATGCCTTTCAGGAAAAACGGCTTGATTTCCTGGATGGTGGGAGTTTGTCGTTGATGGTTTGGCTTTATAGGAACTACCTGTCCAGATTAGGAAGGTGGACAAAGACTGAAAAACTTGGTATGATTCCTAATGACGATGCGGGAAAAGTTAGTCAAGGTTAGAGCCAAAGTGGTAAGTCATGCCCGGTATGTGACCTTCCATATGGCAGAGGTTCTGGTATCCAAGTACCTGTTTTATGAAATCCTTGCAATGATTCACTGTTTGAAGCCGGTGCCGATTGTATGTGGTTAATGTGGAAAATCACTGAAAAACCTGATTTTAAGAGCCCCAGAGCGGTCAAGCTCTAAGTTACAGTTGTGGGTACCCGAATGTATGAAAGACCGTATTTTTATACAATTTCGTAAAAAAAGGTAGTGAGACTGAATATTCTTGACCCGGCAATGGGTTTCTTGGTAAAATTATAGATGTTTTAAGGAGTCAATTTTTAACCGTGTAAATGGAAATGTCAGACTAAATTGTCTGGCCTGCCAGACCGAAAAGGAGGAGGAAAAATGCGAAGGTCACTTCTTACAAGCTGCGTTTTGTTATATGTCTTGTTGTCTGCGCTGACCAGTGCAGCCGCTGTTGCCGATGTCATCTATGTGGATTCAGGTGCGCCGGGGACCGACCATAATGGTGAGAGTTGGAGCACGGCGTATCTGTATCTTCAGGATGCACTCGCTGATGCGAGCGTCAGCGGTGAGGACATTCACGTAGCCGGGGGTGTTTACACTCCCGACACCAATTCCATGGACCCCAACGGCAGCGGCAACCGAACGGCTGCATTCGCGCTCATCAGTGAGGTCGCTATATACGGTGGCTATACCGGCTACAATTCGTCCGACCCCAATTACAGGGACGTCGAACTCTACGAGACAATCTTAAGTGGCGACCTTGACGGCAATGACGTCGATGTGAACGACCCCTGCGATTTGCTTACGGAACCAACACGGGGCGAGAACAGCTACCATGTTGTTGTCGGCAGCTATACCGACGCCAATGCCGTCCTGGATGGTTTCACCATCACCGGCGGAAACGGCAACACGGATGAGGTATGGCCCACTTCGAATGGCGGCGGAATGCTAAACGACCACGGATATTGCACAATAAGCAACTGCAAGTTCATAGAAAACTCTGCCCAGCATTGTGGTGCGATATACAACCACGAAAGCAGCATACAGCTAACAGACTGTACGTTCATACGGAATGCATCGCAATATGACGCCGGTGCGATTCACAATATGCACAGCCACCCCACAATAACAAACTGCGCCTTCAGCGAGAACCGCGGCACCCGGGGCGGCGCAATATTCAACTTCAGCCAAAGCGAACCTGTGCTAAATGGCTGTACTTTTGTTGAGAACCACGCAAGCGAAAAAGGTGGTGGAGTGTTCAGCACCGGCAGTAATCCCTCGCTTACAAACTGCGTCTTCAGCGGCAATTCTGCCACGGACTATGGAGGTGGAATCTATAGCCGCAATGACAGCAATGTAGCAGTGGTTAGCTGTTCGTTCAGCCTTAACAGTGCCGGCCTTGTAGCCGGGGCAATGTACAACCACGACAGCAATGTGGTTGCTATCAACTGCGATTTCAGCGGTAACCACTCCTCGCAGAGCGTCGGCGGAATGTATAACTCCGCCAGCACCTCAGCTCTGACTAACTGCATCTTCAGCGGCAACTGGGCGCCATTTGACGCAGGAGGGATGCAAATCGACGGCAATTCCGTCACAACACTGGTCAATTGTGTCTTTGCCTCTAATACGTCAACCGGCTATGGCGGCGCAATCATCGGAGGCGGCGCAGGTACAAAGACCCTGACGGTCGCCAATTGCATTTTCTGGGGAAACGCAGATGGCGCCGGCTCCGGGGAAGATGCGCAGATTGACACCGCCACACTACCGGCAGCCGCCGTGACCTACAGTTGTATTCAGGACGATGACCCGGACGATGGCTACATTCCGTTCGGCGGCGAGGGCAGTAACAACATCGATGACGACCCCTGTTTTATGAGTGACCCGAACGATGGCGGCGACGGATGGGGCGAAGGGGACAACGATGATTTCGGCGATATGCACCTCGGGCCGAACTCGCTCTGTATCGACGCAGGTGACAACGATATGGTCCCGTCCGATAGCACAGACCTCGACAATGACAGCAACACGACCGAGTCCACGCCGTACGGGTGGGACAGCGGCGACAGATTTATTGACGATCCCAATACAGATGATACCGGCAATGGTACCGGCGATATCATAGATATGGGCGTCATCGAATATGGGCCCAAGAGAATATACGTAGGAGGCCCCTTTGCTACGGCTGGAGCTACCGGACGGAGCTGGAGCCAGGCCTGCGGTTCTCTTCTGGACGGCCTGAAAAAGGCGGGCTCTGGTGATGAAATATGGGTAGCCAGGGGCACCTACACACCCGCTGCCGGCATCCTTATGACGGGCAACCGCAACATTTCGTTTGACCTGAAGAAGGACGTATGCATGTACGGGGGGTTTGCCGGAAGTGAAACCGCGCGCTCACAGCGAAACTGGGTCGTTAACAGGACGGTTCTAAGCGGAGACCTTAATCAGGACGACGGGCCAAACTTCCTCAATTACGGCGAAAACAGCCACCACGTCGTCAGGGCAATAGCCCTGAGCAAAACGGCCACCTTGGACGGTTTTACCATCACAGCCGGTAATGCAAATGGGCAATTATGGGTGGATAACATAGGCGCTGGTATACTCCAGCTTGCGAGCAAAACAAATGTAGCAAACTGCATAATCAGTGGTAACTCAGCAAAAAGCGGTGGGGCGGGGTTATTTAACGATGCCTATGGTAGCCCTTATATATCGACACTGACCAATTGTGCGTTTGTCGGCAACGCGGCTGACGCCGGAGGCGGGGCATACAGCAATTCTGACTTGAAGCTGACCAACTGCCTGTTTGCCGGCAATAACGCCGGCGATGATGGTGGCGGATACTATTGTACCGGTGTCACTAATGTGGAACTGCTCAACTGCTGCTTCACTGCCAACGCCGCAGCGGATATAGGCGGGGGTATAGTCTATAGCAGCGCCGTGCTCGATATAGACAACTGTACCTTCGGCGGCAACACCGCAGGAGGCACCGCAGGCGGTATCTGCGGCTTGTTTGGAAGCGTGACGCTTGACAACTGTATCCTCTGGGGCAACAGTGACAGCAGTGGGATTAATGAGAGCGCACAGATTACCGCCCTGACAGCGACTGTCAATTACTCCTGCATAGAAGGATTGACCGGCGGACTGGGCGGCACGGGCAATACCGGCAGCGACCCTGTCTTTGTCGACCCCGACGGAATCGACGGCATATTGGGGACTATAGATGACAACCTGCGGATTGTTGACGGTTCGGCATGTATTGACGCCGGTAATAACACTGCGGTTCCGGCTGATGCCGCTGACCTGGACGGCGACGGAAATACGGGCGAACAAACTCCGCTTGACCTCGATAACGCGCCGCGATTCACCGATGACCCTGCGACAGTCGATGGCGGCAGCGGAACAACACCTATCGTGGATATGGGGGCTTATGAATTCCAGCCTCCCGTCTTCGTGGATATGGGCGCCGCCGGAAGCAATAACGGCTCGACTTGGACCAACGCGTTCAACTATCTGCAGGATGGCCTGGCCGCTGCCGGTCGCGGTACACAGGTCCGGGTGGCATCGGGTATCTACCATCCTGACGACGGAGCGGGAAAGACACCCGGTGACCGAAGTGCCACATTCGCCCTCAAACAGGCCGTGTCGATTTACGGCGGGTTCGCGTCGGGGGGTGGCGCCTGGAGTAGTCGTGACGCCGATGCCAATGAAACTGTGCTCAGTGGAGATTTGACGGATGACGACGAACCAAACTTCGTTAACAACGGCGAGAACAGCTACCACGTCGTCACCGGAAGCGGCCTTGACCACACGGCCCTGATAGACGGCTTTACCATCACCGCCGGCAACGCTGACAGCAACGTCCCGCCGGACAACGGAGGCGCCGGGATGCTAAATATGGACACCAGTTGTGGGGTGGGCCACTGTCTCTTCTTCGAAAACAATGCGTGGGTATTCTTCGGCATGCAATATGGGGGCGGAATGACTAATGTTTCGGACAGCAGGGTCACCGTCGCTGACTGTAACTTCATGAGCAACAGGGCCAATATCGGCGGCGCCATGGCTGACTTCGCCAGCAGTCCGACATCAATAAATTGCACCTTCAGTGACAACCTTGCAGACCTAAGTGGAGGCGCAGTACATAGCTGGTACAGCAGCTCGAAACTGACTGATTGTCGTGTCAGCCGAAACTTGTCGCTCACCGGGGGAGGTGTATATACTATGGGAAACATTTTAGCGCGACCCATCCTAACAAGATGCCGCTTTGAAGAGAACAAGGGGGGGTTCTCGGGCGGTGGAATCTGTACCAACGGAGGACGCACAATGCTGATTAGGTGCAGCTTCAACAAGAATAAGACCTTAGACCGCGGTGGTGGAGTATACGACATGTCTGGCCATGCTACGAGCCTGGCGAATTGCACATTCAGCGGCAACTTGTCGAACGATGGGGGGGCAATATACTTATGCGCCCAATACTCCGGACGGTCCGCAAAATTGCTAAACTGCCGCTTCATAGGGAACAAAGCCCAGGTAGACCCGAACTTACCCAGCGGCCACGGCGGCGGATTGTTTTCAAATGTTGACACGAACATCTCAGCACAGTTAGCAGCAGTCAACTGCACCTTCAGCGGAAATGTTGCCGAAACTCAGGGCGGAGGAATATATCAGACTGGTGAGCCGGTGCTGTCGGTGGCCAACTGCATCTTATGGGGTAACAAAGACGCGACCGGTAACGTCCAGAACGCGCAGATTACCGGAAATGTGACGGTCCTTTACAGTTGTATACAGGACGATGACCCGGCTGATAGTAACGTGCCGTTCGGCGGTGCGACCAGCGGCAATATCGACGATGACCCGCTGTTCATCCGAAACCCCTTTGACGGCGGCGACGGCTGGGTGGATGACCCCAACACGCCCGGTATTGATGAGTCGGCGAATAACGATTACGGTGATGTGCATCTTTCAGTAGGGAAGGGGCCTTTCCTCCTTATGCGCTCGCCGTGCATCGACGCCGGGGACAATACTCAAGTGTATACAGACATCTGGGACATTGACAACGACAGCGATGGGGTTGAGTACATGCCGTGGGACCTCGGCTGCAAGTCGAGGTTTGTCGACGACCCTCGCAAATTCGATACGGGTAACGCAATCCCCACTGGCCTGCCGGTTGTGGATATGGGGGTGTATGAGTTTGCCTGCGCGGGCGATTATAATAGAGACGGCGGGGTGGACGGCACAGACCTGGGCGAGTTCACTGAAAACTGGCTCAATCAAAACTGCAGTGAGGACGAGGACAACGACGATGAAACATGTGATTGGTGCGAAGGAACAGACTCTAACCAGGATGGAAGCGTCAATTACGAAGACTACGCCGATTTCGCCTACAACTGGTTAGTAGAACCGGATATTTAGCGTGTGCATCGTTTTGCTGTAGGCGTCACGGCCGGTTCTGCAGTCCTTCTCTTCCCCGGGAGCAAACGTTTTCGACCGCGGCCGGTACATAATTGCCTTTACACTCGTAACCAAATTCTTATCTTTATATAATGCACTGCGCCACCCGGACAAATTAGTGCCGGCCGAAATGTTATCCCGACGTTTTTATTAAAAAAACAACCCTGGCTTACCCAGGGTTTTCCTTATCTGTTAGCCCACGAACGACAGTTCGCGGGGTTCTCTTAAAGATGTCATTTCGCCTTTCTCCCAGGGAAGGAGGCCGAAGACAGCTTGCCCTGAGCAAAGCCTGCACTGTGTGTCGAATGAGCAGGGTCCTATTAAATTCGTCCCTGCACTTCTCACAAGGGAAATGTAAAAAAGATGGGGGTGGGATTGATGATACGGTCAGTGCCAGGTTGTTTGTTTTAGCCAATCAAGGCCTAACAGGGCAAAGTCGGCCATATCGACAATGCCATCACGATTCAAATCCCCCGGCTGCTCGCTGCTGCTGTTTAACCAATCCTCTAACTGTCTCGCAAGGTCATCAAAATCAACTGTACCGTCGTTAGTCAAATCACCTAAAAGTGCCCAATCCTGCGGCGGTATAGATGCCTCGGCTGTCCCTCCGTAAGCTCCCATATTAACACGCACATTATTTATATTTTCCTGCTCTTCGCCTAAAGGTGAGCCCGGATTACCCGCATCTATACAAGGGCTTGTATTGGCGTCTATAACCCAGCTTTCACTTATTGGTTCCCATCGACCGGCCTCGGATTTCAAATGATAATCGTTGCTGTCGTCCGCAAATAATGGTTCTACGTCGATATTGCCGGGACCCCAGATCAGTATTATATTTGGGTCTTTTATGATACTTGCTTGGCCTCCCTGAAAATCACAATACATCATCTGAAATGAACTGTGGTCCTCTTGGCCGTCTCCGAGCAGAATCTGGTAGCCTGAAGCTACGCTATTATTCCATATGATTGTGTTTATGACAGACATTTCGCTATATTCGCCCGGGTCTTCATTATAACAATCAATGGTTGCCTGCTGATCGGAGTTACTGGTAATCGTGCAGTTTATCACCGTTGGGTTGCTGCTTCCACAGGATATCGCACTGCCAGAACCGTGAGAGTAAGAAGTTTCGTTACCTGTTAGCAAGCAATTCTGAATAATCAAGTTCGAATAGTCTTCACAACGGATACCGCCGCCGTCAAAAAACGCCATGTTATTAAGAATCAAACAATCGGATATAGTTGCTGAGCTGTAATTATCACAACAAATTCCGCCTCCATCCCCATTGCAAGTGTTTTCTTCTATCCGACAACCGGATATGAAAGTCACCGAGGAATTTTCACAGTCTATTCCCGCCCCTGTGCAATTTGATTGGTTGAGCGTGATTCGGCAGTTGAGAATCTTTGCGTTACTGACATCGCTACAATGTATCCCTCCGCCCTGACCTGTGCCCCATGACCCGTCCAAAGTGGCCCAGTTGTCAGTGATATTGCACAACAATATAGTCGGACTGCTGCCGTTTTCACACAATATGCCAGCTCCTTTTTCCTGACATCCATTGGTGACTGTTACTCCCGCCAGTACTGAATTTTGATCCTCGCCGCCATTAAAACAGAAACCGCGGTGCTTCGATAATAGTGTCGCTTCACAGTCTATAACGGTGCCGTCGACTATATCCTCATCATTCGGATCGGCACCTCTAACTGTAATGGTCTTGCCGCCGAAATCGATGTCGCGGTTGCCGTTGCCGGTGTATGTTCCCTCAGCAACTATAACTGTATCACCATTTACGGCCACGTTTATAGCCGCTTGTATATTGTTGTAATCAGCCGGGCCGTCATCATCAACTGTAATGATATTTGCTAACGTTGTCGGAGCTATCACCAGCACAAATACAGACATCGCTAAGAGGATGTTTATGTTTGTTCTTTTTTTCATTTTTATAACCTCTTAAAAATAGCAGATCCCCCGCAACAAAATACATCTGACCCGAAATCCATTGCTTTTATTTTATGAAGAAAGTTACCCTCATCAAACGGCTGTAAGCTTTCTCCATTTACGTGCCTGACCCTGTATGCTTTAGACAGGGGTCAATCTACTAAACTACACCATCTGGATGCAAAAGTCAAGTATATTCTCCGCATTTTTTCCCCTTTTTCCATCTTCTCCTTTTTACCCATTTTAACATTTTAAACAGACTCATTTTGAAAGTGAACTTTCGCCCGCTCAACATTGCCAATTTTAACATCCTTGAATGGATTGAAGTCCGCCACACAATAAAGCACATCTTTTTGCATCTTTTTTTTCAATTTTTCCGCTTTTTTCAACTTTTTGTTCAAAAAGTGAAACGTTTTTTGACTTTTTTTGCGTTTTTTTTCCCGGTCTTACCCTGTATATTCAAAAGCACGATGGCAATTTCATTGCCGCTTGAGTATAATTTCACCTGACCTTTTAACCATAATTTTGGAGGATGTAAAAATGACAACGCTGTCAAATATCAAAAAAACAATTGCAGTCGTAATCACAGCAGCAGTACTAATCACCCTGACAACCAACCCTGCTTGTTATGCCGAAAACAAGCAAAATAACCAGGTTTTGAAGGCAGCCACCTGCCAATTACCGGTATCCAAAGACATACTAAGCAACGCAAAATACATAAAGCAATTCATCAAAGAGGCCGCCGAAAACAACGCCGACATCGTCCACTTCTCCGAGGCCGCCCTTTCAGGCTACGGCGGTTCGGATTTCCCCTCATTCGACGATTTCGACTGGCAAACCCTAAGGGAACAAACCCATCAAATTATGGCCCTGGCAAAAAAACTAAACATCTGGGTCATCCTCGGCTCGGCGCACTACATCAGCGAAAATGAAAAACCCACTAACTGCCTGTACATCATTTCCAATGAAGGCAAAATCGTCGACCGATACGACAAATCAATGCTGACAACAGGAGACCTGAAAGTCTATACACCCGGCAACCACTTTGTCACCATAACCTTAAAGGGCATCAAGTGCGGCTTTCTAATCTGCTACGATATCTGTTACCCTGAAATGTACAACGCATACCGCCACAAAGGCGTCACAGTAATGTTCCATTCCTTCTATAACGCGCACCACAAAACAAAGACCATCCTTGACGAAATAGGCCCGGCCTGGGTTCGCGCAAGGGCCACCGACTATATGATGTGGGTGCTCGCCAGCAACTCTTCCGGCCGACACTCTTCCTGGCCCACCTGTATCGGAAGACCCGATGGCTCATTGGTTTCGCTCGAAAGGCACGTTCCCGGCATCCTCTACCGCGAATTTCCCGATTCTGAAACAACGGACGAGTTTCGAAGCTGGACACACAACAAAAAAATGATGGCTCTGCCCAAAGACGAAATCTACCACAACGGCACACCCTCGAACCACCCACGGGCTATTGATACTAAATCTTTACCCTGAAAGCCTCTCTCTCGCTTAACCGGTATCAATCGCTTTTAAATCGAACCATATTAGACTTGCTATAAGGCAGCAAATGGCAATAATATCCTCTAAGACACAAGAAATTTCATATTAGTTATGGAGGTTGTAAAAATGAAGTTTACAAGTTTATTTTTAGCAATTGTGACTATTTTTGCTTCTTCGCAGTCGCTTGTCACAGCACAAAAGCATATTGCCGACGGAAGCGTCTTTTCCCGCCGCAACAGGCTAATTTCAATAAAATCCGTGCCCGGCAAACAACTCTATCTTCACGAAAAAACGCCTGACGAGATAACAATAGAATTGGACGGCCAAATGAATGAAAATGACTGGAACCGGGCTCAAATTGTCTCTCCATTCGTTGATAAAAACGGTAAAAATGAACAAACCACGGTGCGAGTACTCTTCGACGACGAAAATATTTATCTCTTTTGGGCTGTCCGCGAACAGGCCGGCATCACTGCCGAGGTCAAAGACAGCGACGCGGTTATCACAGGCGATGATTATGTTCAGGTCAATCTCAAGCCCTGGATTCCTGACGATATAAAATACGGCCGTGACTACTATTACTCAATTGCCGTCAATCCCGCCGGAGCCGTTTGGGATTCGTATTTCGACCCGTATTTGGGCGGTTATTTCTTCTCTTCCTGGAATTCCAGTGTTCAGGTTGCCACCTCTCAAAAGGACAGCGACTGGTCTGCGGAAATGATTATTCCGTTTTCCCACCTGGACAATTACTCCGACCCGGGCTGGAAATGGAACCTCGATTTCCTCCACGCCTCCAAAATAAGTAAAACCGAACCCTCCGCTCTTTATGCACCAAACACCGGCGTAACCGTACAGCAGTCAATTATGGTAAGAGACGATGGTTTGGTAAACTACTACTGGATTCGTCCCGAGTTTATGCAGGAAGTAAAACCCAAAAAACGAAAAGACCTGAATAATTCCGTTCGTGCAGTCGAAATCGACAGGCAGCCCCTGATAAACTCCAAACCTGATAATGACTTGTGGTCCGATGTTGAACCTGTTGAAATTAGCTACATAGACAGACTGGGGGAAAAACTCAATGAAAACGCCGCCAGGGCCAAAGTGGCCGTCGTCGGCGATTATATGTGCTTCAGCCTCGAAGCAGACGGGGCAAAAATTGACCTGCTCTCGGAAGCTGAAAAACTTACGGGTGAAGGTATGGCCGCACAAATGGCTGGTGTAAACGGCGTCTACGTCGATACCTCTCTTTTTGCAAATGAATGTTTCTGGATTCTGCTCCAGCCGCGCAAAGTTGGTGCCGACAATATACACCTGCCCCATTACCTTATTACGGTCAACAATCAGGGGCAGATAGACGCCACCAGCTACGACCGGTTCGGACATCCTGACAGAGACTGGCAGCCGAAGGCAAAACTCGATATCTACAACACCGACGCCGGCTGGTCCGCCGAAGTGAGCATCGACCTGGCCTCGTTCGACCTTCCGGCACAATGCAGCAGGCAGTGGGGCTTTAATGTCTTCCGCAACCGAATGTTAAATGAGGCCGACAAAAAATCCCAGTTACAAGCCTGGTTATATACTGCCACCGACTTTTTAAACCCTGATACTTTGGGCACTCTGACCAATGTTCAGGTCAACAGCATTAATACCAAAAGACCCGGTTTTGAGCGCAAAATAGAGGTTATTCGCGAAAAAATAGCATCTCACAGCTTAAAACATAAAAACATCACGGCCAAACTATCCAAACATCTTGACAACATAAAACTTACAACCACCAATGACCTCACCGCCGCCGAGCAAACATTAGAGCAGGTTGACAATACACTCGGAGTACTTGATGCAAAGGAATATTACGACGCTGTTGCTCACCCTGCAAAAGGAGGCTATCCTGTGTTTGACGTACAATTCACAGGCCAAAAAGGTTGGGCCGTCGGTGCGATGGGGACAGTTTTGCGCACCGAGGATGGCGGAAATTCCTGGGAATCGGTGGATATAGAAAGCGATGCCGACCTTCAGCGCGTCTTTTTTGTTGATGAGCTTGTAGGTTGGACCGTCGGCGGCCTAATTCGAATGGCCACAGAAAATGAGCTTATGCGACACGATGAACGGGGCGGATACGGATATATCTTCCACACCCACGACGGGGGAAAAACCTGGAAATGTCAATACGGACAAAGAGGCCGGCATCTCTTCGGCCTGTATTTTGCAGACAAAAAAACCGGTTTTGCATGCGGTGAAAGAGGATTCCTGCTGAAAACAGAAGATGGCGGCATCAACTGGAAAGAACTGCCGACAACCGGCACAAGAATGTGGCTTTACGGTATCACTTTCAAAGACCATCTTAACGGCTTTGCCGTTGGAGAATCAGAAACGGTCATCAAAACCAATGATGGCGGAAAAAGCTGGGCAAAGGTGAGTGCACCAGCCGACAGAAAGTTCTACGATTTCAGACCATTTTACCGAGACATCAGTTTTAACTGCTCGACCGGCTGCATTGTAGGACACAACGGCTCAATAGTCATCTCCAACGACAACGGAAAAACCTGGCAGCCTGCGGCTACGTTTTTTGACGCTGAAATACGCGAGTTTCTCGATTTGACAAGAGTCAGGTTCGCAACCGAGAAACTCGGCTACGCTGTGGGCGAACTCGGCAGCAGAATAATGGTTACCGAAGACGCCGGCGCAAGCTGGTCACTGAGACCGGTCGATAACACAGATTGGCTACGCGCTGTATGGGCTGATGAAAGCGGGAAAGTAGTATTGGCAGGTGAACGTGAAAAAATCTTAATCTCAAAAGACAAGGGATATAGCTGGAAAAGACTGCGAGGAGATTGCCCAAAAGCAGATATACTTGTAGTGCTCGCCCACGGCGACGACTCGCCGATTTCTTTAGGCCCGCTTCTTGTTCATTATGCTATCAACGAAAACAAACAAATTATTGATGTAGGAGTACTGCGCGACTGCCACAGCAGCGAATATGAAGAAACCTATAATATGGAGCACGACCGCCACGTCTGGATGTCCGGCGTCCGCACCAGTTCCAACTTTGACGAATTTGAAACCGGCAATAACGGCTGTGATTACTATCACTATAACCTGAGATTGTGGGAAGGCGAAGAGAATGTAGTCCGTCACATGGTTGCTGCAATTCGTTCCTATAAGCCGGATATCGTAATTGTCCACGGCGGTGTTTATGGTGATTACGATAAGCCCGGACATAAGGTTACCGGCAGGGCGGGAATACCGGCCTTTGAAACTTCCGGCGGGCTGCTTGACCACTGGCCGCAACTGACCCGCCTCGGCCTTGAACCCTGGCAGGCCAAAAAACTTTACTGTCTGGAAAGCGAATCCTTTCCGGCCACTCTGGACTTAACGCCCCTGAGTAAAATACCCTTGAAAGGTACAGACCGCAACTGCTGGGACTGGGCTGATTATGCTATTCGAAATTTCCAAAGCCAGGGTGTGCACCATACACGTAACAGCCAGCTTTGTCTGATTAAATCTATCGTGCCGGTGCCGGAAAAAGAGTCATCCGTCTTTGACGGACTGGAATAGACTTCTTACAAGAAATCTGTCTATTTTTCCGCCGCCTCAATTTGCAATCGGACGAAAGATTTTTTAATCCGTCGGGTCAATAACATCGCAATAAAAAACCCCGCAGCGCATCCATTCGCCACAGGGTTATAAGAACCTGCAAATATTATTACAGGTCAGTTTGTTTTATCGGACTGCTCAACAATCTTATCGAGTTTCTTTGTACTCGTCCGGGTCTTGCGAGGTATTCTCACAGGTACGCCCAGCCGGCCCAGTTCACCGGCAACTTCGGGCTGGTGAGGGTCAAGCTGAAAACTGCGAGACAAATAGTCCTGTGCCCGATCTCTGTCGCCCTTGCTCAGATAGTAGTAACCCATCTGCCTGTGAATCTTTGCGGAATTTGGAGCAAGACGAAGTGCCCGCCGGTAGCAGGCCATTGCATATTCATCCAGCATTTCTTTCTGAAATGCCATCGCAAGACGAAGCGAACTCTCTGCATTTATCGACGCCTGGTTCATATAGAACTCCGCCGAAAATTCCGAAGTTGCTTTATCGCCGCTGTCCTGCAGCACTTTCACTCTTGCTGCCTGTGCCTGCCTGTGAACAGGGTCAAAACTTAAAGCAATAGTGTACTCATGCTCAGCCTGAGACCAAAGACCGTCGGCTTGATACAACTTGCCCAGCTTATAATGTCCTTCAGGATCTTCAAATTTACGGTCAAGCTGCTTAAGCAACGCCGCCTTTTCCTGCTCTGCCGGCGTAGGTGCAAGCTCTTTGAGCGATTTGGTCTTCCCACTCTCACAGCTGGTGAATACTAATGTGCAAATCAAAAACATTAGGCCGATGAATTGTGTTTCACGCTTCATTTCTCGCCTCCATTCTTAACAATTTGCACCCCATCCTCTTTAAATATTTATTGCTGGTTAAACCTGCCAAAATTACCTGGGCCTTAACGTTGCCATTTTGCCACCCAACAAAAGCCTTTGCAAGGAAAAATTTTGTTTTTTTATAATAAAAATATAACAGCATTTTGAACGTTTCCTGTTAATTAAAATTTTCTACGAATCCTACATTCTGAGAGGTCCAATTATATACGAACTTATCGCCCCAATCATGCAAACTCCGCCAATTACCCAAAAAACCGAACATCCTTCCGCTTACCTTTTTTACATATGCTGCTACAAAAGGGTAGTCGGTGTAAAAGCATCTCTGTATTACAACCTAACTTCCTATAACAATACGATTTAGCTTTCTTTTTTTTGCCGAATACCCTCCGGAAAACAAAAAGTTAATGACTCTTAACTCCGATATGCATATAATATTCCTTTTACAAATACAGATACAGGTCGGCTCTCTTATAAGCAGGGCCAATTACGGAGATTGAATATGTCTCGATTCATTGATATGTGGCGTGCCAACAGCCCCTCCCCCGATGTAGCCAGGCACGCAAGCGTAAACTGGATTATGCTCATTTATTTCGCCTCCGGGGCCTGTTCTTTGATTGATGAGGTCGTTTGGGTGCGCCTGCTGAAGCTGACCCTCGGCAACACCGTTTACGCCTCGAGCATTGTTGTTTCGATGTTTATGGGGGGGTTGGCCCTCGGAGCTTTGATTATGGGCCGATATTCCGACCGTGTAAGGCAGCATCTGCGTTTATACGCCTTATTAGAAACGCTTGTAACGATATCGGCACTATTACTGCCCTGGGCTCTGAAACTTGCGGACAACGTTTATATCTGGTTTTACAGGGCATACGCCCCTACTCATGGCCAATTATTGATAGTGCAGGTAATAATATCAGCCGCAATACTGCTTGTTCCCTCAATGATAATGGGCAGCACTCTGCCGCTACTGGGCAGGTTCGTCACCGCCCTTGAAAAGGAAGCCGGCCACTTAGTAGGTAAGCTCTATGCCCTCAACACTCTCGGAGCCGCTGCGGGCTGCTTTCTGGCTGGTTTTGTCTTTATCCGGGCTTTCGGAGTGATGGGCACTTTATACACCGCAGCGGGTCTGAACCTCCTGGTGGCCTTTGGAGGATGGTTTCTCTCGCGATTTTCAGGCGTCGAAATCCAGGAAAAGACCGAAGCTGAGGCCGCTAAAACCGCCGAATCCGCACCAGCCAAAACAACCGACGGCAGGTTCTACCTGTTAATACTTGCCTTCTTTATGAGCGGCCTGATAAGCATAGCATACGAACTGCTCTGGATGCGAAGCATAATTCACCTGCTCGGAGGAGTAACTTACGTCTTCAGTGCCGTGCTCACTATTTACCTCCTGGGAAACGTCATTGGAGCCGGTATCGGCAGCAGGCTGGCCAAAAGACTAAAAACCCCCGCTCTCGGCTTTGCCGTAACTCTTTCATTGCTGGGTTTCTGCGGCGTTTTCTATCTGCCTGTACTTATACTTTGGATTTCATCTGTGCTGCCCCTTGTCAACAATGTCTTTGAGGCGATTTACTCCTGGATGCCGGTCTCCGAATATATTATCAAACCGCTTTTGCAAAGTGCTTTTTTGTTTCTGCTGCCCGCTATTATTATGGGAATCGGCTTCCCAATTGCACTGCAGGCCTGGGCAAACCACGTCCACAAGGTCGGACGCTCCACCGGAACTGCTTACGGGGCAAACACAATAGGCGCAGTAATCGGCGGCGTCATAACCGGATTTGTACTCTTGCCGCTGCTGGGGCTTCAGACCTCTATTACAATTCTCGGTTTAATCGGATTATGGATAGCTGCTGTAATGTCTGTGGTATTTTCCCGCAATTCGAACGCTCTTAGCAGATGGATTCTTCCCTTAGCGGCTGTCTTACTGACTATAATAACCACAACGGTTCCCTCCAATCTTTTCTCTACTGTCGTTAAGATAAACCCAAGGCTGC
>Ga0272442_10005277_pt1 | contig 17332 bp, 13 predicted proteins | sample SSMForm2O_FD_200262 | JGI IMG/M metagenome (GOLD analysis project Ga0272442, IMG submission 200262) | Marine sediment archaeal communities from Little Sippewissett salt marsh, Falmouth, MA, United States - SSM-Form-2O | ecosystem: Environmental > Aquatic > Marine > Wetlands > Sediment ... | reverse complement strand
CACTTTGGCCCCCACGCACGTGTTGCCCAGCTCGGTGTGAATCTTGTACGCGAAATCGATCGGCGTCGCCCCACGAGGCAGGCGGACCACGTCCCCTTTCGGGGTATAGATAAAGATCTCGTCCTCGAAAACACTCGTTTTCAAGGATTCCATGAACTCTTCAGGATCTTTCGGCTCCCGTATCCAGGAAGAAAGCTCCTGCAACCACTTGGCGTCGGGACCGAGGCGCCGGTCCGTGCGCTGCTCCTTGTACCGCCAGTGCGCGGCGATGCCTTCCTCGGCCATCCGGTGCATCTCATACGTGCGAATCTGAACTTCGATCAACCGGCCGCGAGGGCCGAACACCGTGGTGTGCAGCGAGCGATAGCCGTTCTGCTTGGGAACTGAGATGTAGTCCTTAAAACGCTCTTCAACCGGCGGATAGAGCGAATGAACCGATCCAAGAATACCGTAGCAATGAGATTCGGTCGTTGTCAAAATCCGAACCGCGATCAGGTCGAAGATTTCCTCAAAAGCCTTATTGTCCCGCTTCATCTTGCGATAGATACTGTAAAAGTGTTTGACTCGGCCGCGCACTTCCGCCTCAATGGCGTCCTGTTCCAGGCGCCGTCGGACGTTAGCCAGCACCTCGTTCTTGTATTCCTCGCGTTCGACGCGCCTTTCGGCCACTTGCTGCTTGATCGTGTTGTAAGCATCGGGTTCGAGGTAACTGAAGGCCAAGTCCTCCAACTCCCACTTCAGGCGTCCCATTCCCATGCGATGAGCCAGCGGAGAGTAGATGTCCATCGTGGAGCGACTGATGATGATTTGCTTCTCCAGCGGCAGGTACTTCAGCGTGCGCATGTTGTGCAATCGGTCGCAGAGCTTGATCACCATGACCCGCAAGTCCTTGGCCATGGCCAGGAGCATGCGGCGCAGGTTTTCCATCTGGGTTTCCTGCGTCGTGGCCAGGTCGATCTTCCCCAGCTTGGTCACGCCCTGGACCAAAAAAGCGACCTCCGGGCCGAATTCTTTTTCGAGCTGCGCTTCCGTGACGTGGGTGTCTTCCAGGACGTCGTGAAGGAATCCCGCAGTAATGGTGGGAAGATCGAGTTCCAGTTCGGCCAGCATCAGCGACACGTTTCGCGGATGAATAATGTAAGGCTTACCGGAAAGGCGAAATTGGCTGCCGTGAGATTTATGCGCGAAGCGGTCCGCCCGCCGCAGTACACTCTCGTCGACGTCGGTCATGTAAGTCTTCATCTGGCGAATGACTTCGTTGACCCCGATGTCGCCCTTGTCTTTCAAGTCCGGCGAAGGACGCTCTGAGACCGGCATCCCGCTCATGGCCGTCCCTCCGGAGTTCCTTGTGGCTCGACGGGAGTAGGTATCGGGGAAGGGGCCGCGGATTGGGCTGAAGGAGTGGGATGAAGGGGGGCGGCCGCGGCTTCATCGCCGGGGGAAGCGTCCGAGATTTGCGCCGCGGCGGCTTCGGCAGCCTGCCGGGCGGCTTCCTCTTGGGCCCGAACGGCTTTGCCCAATCGGTCGAAGATCATCCGGGCGGCCTGTTCCTCCACGTCATCGAAGGTGTATTTCCAGCCGCTTCGTTCGGCCGTCACTTGAAATCGCGCGAGGCGAGTCGCTTCCAGAACGTCGCCGCAGGCGCATTGAACAACGATTCGCTTGACTCGCTCATCCTTGTGCCATCGCTGGCCATACTCGTCCAGGCGACAAGCGACCACAAGCTCACCACCGTAGGGTTCCATCGATTGCCGATAGCGAGGCCAAGGTTGATTGGCCGCCGGGGCCTCCAGGAGAGATTCGAACAGCTGAAGCTCCGGCGTCCCGTACTTCAAATCGCGGGAAGCGACGCCTTCCAACAGGGTAACCTGACCGCCTTGCTCGGCCAGGCGGTCTCGCAGAAGGCTCGCAATTCGTTGGGCCGCCGCCGAGCGTGAACCTGCCTCCGGATAAGCAACGATCGCGAAATGCTTCGCAGAAACCGCCTCCGAACGCCCGGCAAAAGGCAAAAAGTTCAAAAACTCAGGCATTTCCGGCATCTGAAGCGTCGAGCAACCAACCAGCACCAGGGCGGCAATGACCGCCCCGCCGGTTCGCACACTCCACCGCCGCAGAAAACGCCTTGTCAACCTCGGGTCCTCCCATCGCTTCCGGAGCTCGCCTGAGCGGCCCTCGATGCGATTGTCTGAAATCTTATCGTTTCCCGTTCCGCTGTCAAGGCGATAAGTCAACGCTCGCCTGGTGAAAGAGAAGTTTGTCGTCTGGAGCCGGGTGGCATGGTCGCTTGTCGGCCATGTTTACTGCTCTTCCCCTGATTCCCTCACCGCAGAGAATCAAAGAAGCCCGCCTCTCCCAGTGGGAGAGGAATCGGTTCTCCCCGGTGCAGCTGGGTGCCCCACCGCTTGCGGTGGGCCACCCGAGGGGTAGAAATCTCTCTCCGTATACGAAGGAGAGGAGAAGGAAACGGACAAAGCTTTCGAGAGATACTCTAATAAGAGCGGAGGAACACGGCGTCGCCCGGCTGAACGTTCAAAGCCTCGGCCATCGTCTTGCAGCCCGCCTGAAGGAGGAAGTAAAGGGTGTCCGGGCGTTGCTGAAGGGTTTGGAAATTCGCTTCGCCCTTGCTCAGAATGATGTCGGAGGTCGAGAACGCCAGTTGGAAGTCGTCGCCCGCCTGAGCCAGGACCGTGCCGGCGCCGTCATAACCTTTGTCCAGGATCTCGCCACAAGCCTCCAGGCCCGCTTCGAGGGCGTCGCGGCGAAGTGCGCTGTTCAGCATCGGACAGCGGTTGACCGCCACGGTGATTTCAACGCCGGGATACTGCTCTTTGAGCGTCGCGAGGAACAGCCGGTCGAAAACAATCTCACCCGCGTTGTCGGCCAGGTACAGCAAAGCGGTGACTTGGCCGAGCTCTTCGCGGAACTTTTCGAAGTCGCTCCGGGCGAATCCCTGGCGCTCGATTCGCTCAATCGCCCCTTCGAGTCCCTCGGAGCGCTCGCAGGCGAAGTCGAAGGAGGCGCCCGCGGCCGCGATCAAGGCCGCGGTTTGCAGCGGATCGCGGGAGGAGCGAATCTTTTCCCCCAGCTGCGGCAACAACTTCAGCGCCGCCTGATTGCTGTCCTGGCGATACCGCAGGAAGGGATCTTCGACCCCCGTGTGCCGGCAAAGGATTCGCTGAACTTGCAAGGCCAGCTCCGCCGGCGTTAAATATTCGGTCGGATTCGATAAAAGAGTATCCACCTCAAGGAGCGCATTCTGCTCCGCTTGTGGAGAAAGCACCGCCTCGCTCTTCTCTTCGACCCCCAGGCGAAGGGTCCGCTCCGCCTGTTTTCGGATGCAGGACAAACAGTCATTTCCCGGCTTCATGAATCGTCTTCCTCACTCAGACCATTCTTGAATCGAGTCGCCTCGCCGGACCGAAAAGAGAATCCGGCCAGGCAGCCAACGCTCTCCCGGCCGGTCTTGCGGTTCAGAGTCTCGTGCGAGGCGGACGGTCGATCGCCTTGCGTCATTTTCCAAGCAGCTTGCGCTGGACGTCTCGCACGATTTGCTTCGCGGCGGAATCCGAAGTCGCCTCGACGTAAATCCGAATCAAGGGCTCGGTGCCCGAGGGGCGAATCAGCACCCAGTGACCGCCGGACAAATTAAACTTCCAGCCGTCGATGGTATTGACCCGGACGACGTCGTGCTTCGCAAACTCGGTCGGCGGCCGGTCCTGCAGTTTCTTCAGCGCCCGGGCTTTGGCCGCTTCAGTCAGATGCTGATCGCTGCGAATGAAGGTATGGTAGCCGACTTGTTTAAAAAGATCCCGGACCAGCGCGGCGATGGACTTGCCCGTCATCGCGGTCATCTCAAGGAACAACAGCGCGCAGAGAATCCCGTCCCGTTCGGGAAGGTGGCCTCGAATGCCGTACCCGCCGCTTTCTTCGCCGCCGAGCAGGATGTCGCGCGTCAGCATCAGCTCGCAAACCGACTTGAACCCGACTTGGGTGGTATGCAGAAACAGATCGTATTTCTCGCACAGCTTATCGAGCATTTCCGTGGAAGAGACCGCCTTGGCGATTTCTCCGGTCTGCCCCCGGTTGTTGACCAGGTGCATCAGGAGGAGCGCGAAGGCTTCCTGCGTGTTGACCCAGCGGCCCTGTCCGTCCATCACGCCGATGCGGTCGCCGTCGCCGTCCGTCGCCAGGCCAATCTGCGCTCGATTGGAGCGAACCGCTTTGGACAACGCTTCGAGATTTTCGCCGATCGGTTCGGGCCGAACCCCGCCGAAGGAGGGATTCACTTCATGTCGAATGAGAGTGGGATTGATACGGATGGATCGAAGCACCGCTTCGATTCGGCCGATGGCGGCGCCGTGCATCGCATCCACCACCACGCGCGGCTTGGATTTCCGGATCGCGTTTAAATCGACTAACTTCTCGACCGCCTTTAAGTAGTGCTTCTCTGGATCGTAATACGTGACCGATTTTTTCTTTAACAGTTCAGCCAGGGGCACCTGTTTGATTTCACATGCGGATTCGACGATCTGGGCCAAATGCTTCTCGATTTCGGCGATCATCTCGGGTGTGCCCGGACCGCCATAGTTGCCTTTGAACTTAATCCCGTTGTAACTGTAAGGATTATGGCTGGCGGTGATCATAACCGCGCCGGCGGTTTTCTTTTCACGAGCCGCCCAGGAGACTTCCGGCGTTGAAACAAATTGAGGCGTCAAGAGCACTTTCACGCTCCGCGCCGCCGCCACCTGCGCGATGGTCTCAGCGAATTCCTTGGACAGAAATCGCGTATCGTAGCCGACGAGCAGAGGTTTTCCCTTCTGCGTCCGTTTTACATAGTCGGCGATAGCCGCTCCAACCAGAGCGACATTATGAAAATTGAAATCCTTGGCGATTTCCGCCCGCCATCCATCCGTACCGAATTTGATGTTCACCATTCTCGAAATTCCCTCCGGGTATTGCGCGTTCAGGACAGGAGTTTTAGAAACCATAACAACCTTTTTCCTAAAAATCAACTTGCCGAAGTCTCGGTTCAGCATTCGCTTCGAGCCGGTTTGGATCAAGGGTGCGCCGGGCATTTGACATCTTTTCTTGACAATGTATCATAAGTAGGATAATCGTCTTATCTTATAGGACTTAGGTTAGGATGTGCGCCGAATTGTCGTTTGAGAAGGGCGGGCGTGGTTATGTTCCGGGCGCATCTTCCCGGGCGGGTTGGATTTCTCACTCCCGTCCGAGTGTTGGGCGCCTCGAGCTGGAAAATCTACAAGCGGTTTTCGATGATCGCTATCTGGCCTCCGGCCCGAAGACTCAGGCGTTTGAGCGGGCCTTAGGGGAGTCTCTTCGACACCCTTATGCGTTTGCTGTCGCCTCGGGGACGTGCGCCCTGCAGTTGGCGTTGCTGAGCCTTGCGCCGAAGGATCGATTCTCCAGCCTGGATGCGTTGCACGATTTCTTCCGCGATCGGACGGTCTTGATCCCTGCTTATGTTTGTTCCGGAGTGCTTTATGCCGTGGAGTGGACGGGTGCCCGGGCCGTTTTGGTGGACGTTGAACCGGACACGGGGTGCGTTCATCCCGCGCGGATGGCTGAGGCGGCGGACGAAAAAACCCTGGCGGCGATTCCGGCTTATCTGTTCGGTCATCCCGGCTGGGGCGAGTTGCCGAAGGCGAAGTTTGCATGGATCGAAGACGTCGCTCAATGCCTGGGCGCGGAACACGAGGGCGTTCCGGCGGGAAGCCGGGGCGAGTGGGCCGTCTGCTCTTTCTATGCAACGAAAGTAATCACCACCGGCACGGGCGGGATGGTGCTGACTCGCAGTGCGGAAGCGGCCGAGCGAATACAGCGTCTGCTCCAATACGACAATCAATCCGACCGGGACCTTCACCTCAGCTGGGCCATGGACGATCTTCGAGCGTCCCTGGGACTGGCGCAGTGGAGCAGGCTGGAGAAAATGATTCAGCGCCGGCGCCGGCTTGCCGAAATCTATTCTGAGGGGTTGGCGGAGGAAGCCTGGATTGAGGCGCTGCCGACGGAAGAGCCCGATCGCCGGACGTTGATTCCAGGGCACATTTATTACCGATACGCGATCCGCTTGCGAGGAAACGTCGACCGTTTTATCGAGGCCATGCGCGGCGCGAGCATTGAAGTCAAGCGTCCGGTGTTTTCGCCTCTTTCCCGGCTGCGAAACGAGGATGCGAAGCGGTTTCCGAACGCGGAACGAATTTTTCAATCAACGGTTTCATTGCCTCTTTATCCGGATCTTTCCGATGGCGACGCGCAGCGCGTCGTAGAAGCAGTGCAAAAAGCTTTGGCAAGCCTCAACTCATAAAGCATACTTGGGAAGTGTTATGATCTGGCATCAAGTCATCAATTATTACCCGAAAATCTTTCTGCTTTCCCTTGCGGGTTCCTTCTTGGGAACGATGATCGTCCGCCGACTGGCGCTTCGATTCAACCTGATTGATTCCCCCAATGAACGCAAGATGCACTCCCGCCCGATTCCCTTGGGAGGAGGCGTCTCGATCTACTTTGCGTTCGCTTTCGCGCTCTATTGGACAAGGTACTACGACCGGCCGCTGGAAGGCATTGCCTTGGGCGGGCTTCTCACGCTCGGCATCGGCCTGATCGATGATTGGCGCGGAGGCTTGTCCGCGACGCTGAAGTTCTTTGTGCTGGTCGTTCTGACGCTGGTTTTGACCTTGCCGCCCTTCAACGTCATCTTGAACCTGACGAAGATTTACGCCGTGGACGCCACCCTGACGATCCTGTGGATCGTCGGAATCACTTCCGCGTTCAACGCCGTGGACAACATGGACGGTCAGGCCGCGGGCTTGGGGGCGATCGCCGCCGGAGCGTTCACCATCGTTGCGATCGAGACCCGGGACCTGTTTATGGGCATGCTGTCGCTTGGAGTCCTGGGCGGCTGCCTGGGATTTCTTCCGCATAACTTCTCAAAGAAGAAAAAAGTCTTCATGGGCGACGCAGGGAGTTTCACGCTCGGTTACCTTCTGGCGACGATCAGCATCCTTGGCGAGTGGTCGGAGAGCCGCCTGGTATCATGCACGATCCCCGTATTGATCCTGGCGGTGCCGATTTTCGACTTGGCGTATGTGGTTCTCTGCAGGCATTTCACCGGTGTCACCCGAAGTTTTCGACAGGCCTTGACGCACTGTGCAAAAGATCACCTCGCGCACCGGCTGGTGAATCTCGGGGCGACGCCCCGGCAAGCGGTGTTTTTCATTTACTTCATCGCGGTGTGCCTGGCGCTTGGAGCCGTGATGATGCGCTCGACGACCGTGGTGTTGTCCTCCGGCCTGCATGTCCTTCAGGCGTTGATGATTCTGGGCATCGTGGTGATTCTCATGCGCCAAAGCGTTGTCAACGGTCGGCGCAATCAGCAGCTGCAGCAGGATCTGGAGCGCCTCAGGGAAAAGCACTCGAAACCCTCAGAAAGCCCGGAAGGCGCCTGACGCCCCCCGCTTCTCGAAATCTGCTCCATCCCCCCCCGATCGAGACTTCTTTTCCTTTAACTTGCAAAACAGTCCAGTTGCGTTAAAATTAGTAGAGTTTGGAAAAGGATGTCGACTCGATTTTATTCCCGTAAACGTCAGGGCTTGACGATTGAGAGGAGAAAAGACAATGAACAGGGTCCGGATTCTTCAAGTCACACTAGGGCTCATTATTCTGGGGGTCTGCGCTCAGGCGGCGACGACCACCCAATATTACGTGCAGATGTCGGCCGTTCCCTCCGAGGCGGACGCCGGACAACTGATTCGCGCGTATGCGTCGCGGACACAATTGCCACTGCAAATGATTCCCTTTCAGGGACAATATTTTGTTGTCGCAGGGGAATTTTCCGATCCGGACTCGGCCAAAGAGGCGGCCCTGGACCCGGCCTTAAGGGATCTGGTGCAGCTGGACGTCGTCAAAGTGGTCTCGGAGTCGACAGACCTGAAATCCGGAGCCACGGTATATCAAATCCAGCTCGGCAATTTCTCCACCCGAGGAAACGCTGAACGCATCCAGGGGGAAGCCCGGGATCGCGGCCTGGACCCGGTCCAGGTCATGGTGATCGGGGGCATGTACAAGGTGCGTTTCGGGCAATTCGCCAGCCGGGAGGCGGCTTCGAGCGAGTTGCCCCGCGTGCAGAACGCCGGCTATGACGACGCCTGGTTAACTTCGACGAAGGTCGAGCAAGGCGGATTGTTCAAGGAAACACTCAGTGTGGAAGCACTGGGCATCGTGCCGCCCGCTCCGGCGATAGAAGCGCCGGCGCCGGTCGCCGTGGGGGCAAAGCCTGAGCCGCCGAAAATGGAGCCGATTCATTTGTCCGCTCAGCCGACGCTTCCGCCGCCGCCGCCCCAACCGGTGATCGCTCCGCCGATCCAGGCGCCCCCGCCATTTCAGCCCGTGGCGCCTCCGCCGCAAGCGCGCGTTCCGGCCCTTCGGGAATCCCCGCCGGAGATCGCCGTGCTCACGCAACCGATTCGGGAAGCCAAAAAGAAAGAACCGATTCCTATTGCGACTCAGGCCCTGGGCGCCGACGAAGTGATTCTCCACTACCGGCTCAAAGGGGGAATCTCGTACATTAAGGTGCCCATGATCGCCGGACAGCAAGGCGTCTGGAAATCGGAAATCCCCGGCTGGGCGGTTACCGGCCTCGGGGTCGAGTACTTCATTCAGGCCAAGAAGGGCTTTCGGCGATTTACCGGGGAAGGAACAAAGGAAATGCCCTATCTGATCCAGGTAAAATAAAGTCGCGAGGAATCAATCCCGATGGCGTCCCCTGGAGCGCTTGGACTTCATCGTCCGATTTTGATTGAAGAGCAAAGCCGGAGGCTGCAACCTCCGGCTCGCTTTTTTGGCAGTATGCGGAATACGCTTCGGCGATTACTGCGAGTCCACGTTTCGCCGCAGATCGAGAATCAGCAGCGCCAGTACGACAAGAAAAACAATGCCGGCGAGGCCTGCAAGAATTTTCGGAATCAACTTCGGGTTTCCTCCTCCGTCGCACTTGGCCAACATCTAAGCACGCTTGGCTGAATTAAGCAAGCCAAAGCACTAAGGATTCGCCCCTTCAAAAAGCGCGCGGATTTCGAATCGCTCCAGGCATTCTTCCAGGTATTTGGAATACCCGGCGCTTTCGAATAACTCGTAATGCGGTCGCCCATAGGCCCAGACGCGAAAAGGCTCGGGGAAAAACGACCGAATCGCTTCATCGTCGGTCGTTCTCTGCTGTTGAATCCAATGGCGCTTGCTTTGCATTGTATCCAGCCCGCGCACGGCAGCCGCCACGCCTTGCCGGTGAGCCTCGAACTCTTCCCGGCGACCGGCCTCGAGCAGGATCTGGTTTCGCTTGGCCGCCAGCGCCAGCGCCGCCGGCCAAACGCGATCAAGAAATGCGTCGCTGTAGTTCTTGTATATTGTCCACAACGCGTTGCGCTCCCACCAAAGCGCTTTGCGCGGATAGTCCAATTCGGCCAGCGAGGCGCTTTCCCGGTGATACACGCGCGCGTCCCGCACCAAAAGCGTTTTCCGGTTCATTAGATTCAATCGCCAGCCCAGGTCAACGTCCTCGTAAATCATAAAGTAATCTTCGTCAAAGCCGCCGATGTCCAGAAAAACCCGCCGATCGATCAGCATACACGCGCCACAGGGGAAAAACGTCGCCTGGCTCTCGGGCGAAGACTCCAGCTGCCGAAGCGACAGCCGCCTGGGGAATCCTTTTCCCACGAAGTTGATGGCTCCCCCGAAGAATTGGACTTCCCGCCCCTCCCAGTCGAGAATCGTCCCGCACGCGGCGACGACGTTCTCCCCACGGCTTTGGGGATTTTGAATCGCTTCGAACAACCGGGCGGCGAAATCCGGTTCAACACGCGTGTCATTATTGAGAAAGAGCAGATATTCCGATTCGACCTGTCGGGCCGCCCGATTCAGCGCCGGAGCGAATCCCAGGTTCTCCTCGTTGACGATCCTTCGCAGGGTAGGGAAAAAGCGGTCGAGGTTCCGCCGGGTGGCATCCGTCGAAGCATTATCGATCACGATGACCTCCGGTTGACCGGAAGGAAAGTCGAGCGACTGAAGCGACGGCAGGCAATGTTCGAGATGATGCCAGCCGTTGTAGGACGGAATCAGGATGCTGATCTTCTGTGTCATAATTCAAGAGTATACGCCAAAGGGATGCGAGCGGATAGAGAAAACTCCCCGATTGCGAGGCCTTTGAATAACTTTGCGCATTGGGTCGAGCCTTTTCATCCGGCTCTGCTACAATAATCTTGGGATGGAGAAACCAAAGTACGAGATTGTGGAGCATACGGCCGACGTTGCGCTTCGGATTTACGGCCGGACGCTGGAGGATCTGTTCGGTGTCGCCGGCGAAGCCCTGTTTGAAATCATCGGCGCGTGCCGGCAACGCAACCGAACGATTCGAAGAACCATTGAAATCGAAGCGGACGGGCTCGAAGACCTGTTTCACGATTGGCTCTCCGAGTTGAATTATCTCCATCAGACCCGGCGCGAAGTCTACTTCGACTTTCACGTCCTCCGGCTGAACGACCGGACGCTCGAGGCGGCGGTTTCCGGCGAGCCGATCGATCCGGAGCGACACAAAATCGACCGGGAAATCAAGGCGGTGACTTACCACCGGCTGTCCGTCGAGCGCGCCGCCGAGGGCTGGCAGGCTTTCGTGATCTTCGATATTTAAAGAATCGGGCAGAGACCGGCGGCGGGGGCGCGGGAGTTGGGATAATGGAAACGAGGATCGAACTGAAGCGGCTCAATGACTATTTGTGGGAGATTCCCCAAAGCGGCGCGATGCGTACCTCCGGGCGCATTTACGCCAGCGCCGAATTGATGCAACAGATCCGGCAGGATCAGTCGCTGGCTCAGGTGGCCAATGTGGCCTGTTTGCCGGGGATTGTGGGCTTTTCGATGGCGATGCCGGACATGCACTGGGGCTACGGCTTTGCCATTGGTGGTGTGGCCGCCTTCGATCGGGATGAAGGGATTATTTCGCCGGGTGGCGTCGGATACGACATCAATTGCGGCGTGCGTCTGATGCGCACGGCGCTGGTCCGCGAGGAAGTCGAGCCCCATCTGAGCGACTTGGTCGGCGCGATCTTCTCGACGGTTCCAAGCGGTGTCGGCTCTTCGGGCCGATTGAAGTTGAAACCGAAGGAGCTGGAGCGCGTGGTGACCGGCGGCGCGCGTTGGGCGCTTCAGCAGGGCCACGGCGAAGCGGCGGATCTCGAGCACATTGAGGAGGGCGGCTGCATGCGCGGGGCCGATCCGGGACAGATCGGCTCGAAGGCCTATGAGCGAGGCCGGGATCAGCTTGGCACGCTCGGCAGCGGCAATCACTTTATCGAGATCGGCTGCGTGGACGAGGTGTACGACGAAGAAGCCGCTCAGACCTTCGGCCTTTTCCTCGGCGGCGTCACGATTACGATCCACACCGGCTCGCGCGGTTTCGGTCACCAAGTTGCGGAGGACTCTCTCCGCCGGTTCGCCAAGGCGGCCCCTCAGTACGGGATCGAACTCCCGGATCGCCAGTTGTGTTGTGCGCCCATTCGTTCAAAAGACGGCCAAGCCTATCTGGCGGCGATGGCCGGAGCAGTCAACTTCGCCTTTGCCAACCGGCAAGTCATCGGGGAGTGGGTGCACCGGGCGTTTCAGCAGGTGCTTCGCACGCCCCCGCACAAGCTCGGACTGCGTGTCGTGTATGAAGTAGCGCATAATATCGCCAAGATGGAACGCCACTCGGTCGAGGGCCGGCTGCGTGAAGTCTGCGTGCATCGCAAGGGCGCTACCCGCGCTTTTCCCGCCGGACATGAGGACGTCCCCGCAGACTATCGGCAAGTCGGTCAACCGGTTTTGATTCCCGGCGACATGGGACGGTATTCATTCGTCCTAGCCGGAGCGCCCGGAGCGATGGAGCAGACGTTCGGCTCGACCTGCCATGGCGCGGGCCGCCGCCTCAGCCGAAAGCAAGCCATGAAACAGGTCGATGTCGGCCGCGTCATCGACGACATGACCCGGCGCGGTATTGTACTCATGGCCAAGGGACGGCGAACCATCGCCGAGGAGGTTCCCGAAGCCTATAAGGACGTATCCTTGGTGGTCGATACCGTCGTCCGGGCCGGGCTGTCCCGAAAAGTCGTCCGCCTGCGTCCCCTCGGCGTGGTCAAGGGTTGATTCGGCCTGCTAACAAGACAGGATCATAGGACCTACGGAATTTCCCATCATTGAAGGCCGGGCGGAACGGCCCTCTGTCTCCTCCCTATGCGAACAGATTGTAGCGAGATCGTTAATTTAAGTATCATTGCAAGTCATAGCGCGTTTTTATGTGTCTTCAACTGGATGATTTATTCCTCAGCGCTGGCGATCGCGGGGTGAAAAATTCTGGCTGCCCCTCCTCCCGGGGAAGGAACGCTGGTTGCAGATCCCGAATTCGTGGATATACTCCTATCGAGAAAATCATATTGATAAGGCGCATTTGGTTTCTCCGCGCATTCCAATATCGGGGACGATAGAGTCGTGCCTCTTGTTCAGCCAGGGCAACAGGATCTTGTCTCAAGGACGGCGAAAGTGGCCAATTTTGTAGTTTATATTCTGACACTCGTATTGTCGTTCACTTTTTGGATTTCCTGCGAGGGGTGGGCCGCCGGAATCGATCCCGCTGCCCCTCAGGAAAACGCCGGCGAGGCGCGGCCGGCTCCCGCTCACCCGATCCGCCTTGGTGTTGCCTGGGAAGGAAAGGCTGAGATTCAGGAGCGCTTGGCGCAGGGACTCCAGGAGGCGCTCAGCGTGGAAGCTCCTGGGATCGAGATCGAGTGGCAAAAGGAACTGCCGGATAGCGAGTCTTTGGACGCGGTCGTGAAGCGATTCCAGCGGGAAAAAGACGGCATGGTCCTCCTCCGCTCCAAAGGTGCGGAATATCTCGTGCAGCATCCCCCGTCGATTCCGTCCTTCGTCGGGGGGTGCAACGATCCCGTTCACTTGGGAGTCGTTCAGAATCCCGACGCGCCCGAAGGCAACGTTACTGGAGTTACTTACGCCTTATCTTATGACGTTCAATTTCAAGCATTCCTGGCGCTCTTGCCGGAAATGCGATCCGTGCTTTTGCTCTATGAGGAGGGACATCCAGGCTCTTCAGTCGATCGGGCCGGAACCAGGGCAACCGCAACGAAGCTGGGAATCCTCTATCACGAGAAAGGCTGTCAAACCGTATCGGAAGTGATCGTGGCAATTCAGCAGGCGCGCGGGCAAGTCTCCGCGATTCTCTTGGGCAATCAAGCGCTTGTATTGGACAACGCCGCCCCCTTTGTCGCGGCTGCCGGTGAAATCCCCATCTTTGCCTATTCCTCAAAATCCTTAAACGAAGGGACTCTGTGCGGTCTAGCCGCGGATGACGTCAAGCTGGGGCGCATGCTTGCGGGATCGATCATTGACGTGCTGCTCAAAGGCAAGCCCATCTGCCAAGTGCCGTTCAAACGAGATCGAGAGCCCCGGTTTTACGTCAACCTGACAACCGCCGAGCGACTCGGGATTACCATTCCGCTGAGTGTCCTGAGCGTCGCGGAAATTGTCAGATGAACCTTTGCCCGGCCGGCGCAGTCTCCCCGATGCACTTCCCTCGGGTTGGACGCCCGGTCGATTCTCAAGAAGGCGAACTGCGAATGGGGATATTTTTTGCCAATAAGAAGTCCAGGAGTCCGGCATGAAGCTCCTCCACAAGATGCATATTCTTTCTTTGGGAATTCCGGCCGCCCTGGCCTGTGCCGTCGTGCTGGCGGGAACCGTGGTCATCGAGCGGATCGTAAGCGACTTGCATCGAAATCTTCTCGTGCTGGAAATTCAAAACGTCAACCAGGCCATCCAAGAAAAAGAAACCATCCTGGAACGCGCCGGGGTGTCGAACCTGGAGCATTACATTGCCGAGGCTCAGTTGGAAGTTATCCAGGCGATGCGTGAGAACCACTTCAACTTAAGCGGCCAGAGCTTCGTGCTGTCGGCGGAAGGGCGCGTCGTCTATCACCCGGGAATCCCGGAAGGCTCGCCGGCTCAAGTTCACTTTCCAGACTCCTTGTGGCAATCCTCTCAAGGCGCCTGCCAATTGACTTTGAACAGCCACGCGGAGTACTGCGTCTATCAGGCCAGCCCCGCTTGGGGCTGGATCCTCGGGCAAACGGTTCCGCTCGATGAAATGTACCAACAGCGCAATCAATATCTTTGGATGATCTCCTGGATCGCTGGAGGTATTCTCCTGGTCAGCTTATCCCTGTCTTATTCCCTGGGCACGACCTTTGCGCGGCGCATCCAAGCGATCCTGGAGTGCACCGGGCGCGTGGAACGGGGCGACTTGACCGCCCGGATCGGCAACGTCGGCGGCGCGGATGAAATCGGCATTCTTCAGCGAAGCATCAATGCCATGATCGGCCAAGTGGAGGCGCGAACGCGTGAACGTCAACAGGTGGAAACCGCGCTTCGGGAACGCAAACAGGAACTTCGAGACCTTGCGATGAACCTGCCGGGCATCGTCTATCAGTTTTACGCGAGGCCGGGTCGGGAGTACGGCCTCCACTTCATTAGCAGCCGGGTGGAGAACATCCTCGGCATCGACGGGAATAAAGATGATTTCTTTGAGCGCTTCATGGCCCGCGTCGATCCAACCGACCGGACCCGGTTTCTAGAATCGATCGATCGGGCGGTGGATCGCCATGAGCCTTGGGAGTTTGCCGGACGCTTTGTCAAGCCGACCGGCGAGGTGATCTGGCTCCAAGGTTTCTCCCGGCCCAACCAACGGAGCGGGGAGTTGGTGTTTAATGGGATCTTGTTGGACATCACCCGGCGTCGACGGGCCGAACAGGAAAAGGAGAGGTTGGAGAATCAGCTGCGACAATCTCAGAAGATGGAAGCCCTCGGCCAATTGGCCGGTGGTGTCGCGCATGACTTCAATAACCTCCTCCAGGCGATTCAAGGCTATGCCGAGTTCGCTCAAGAAGATCTTGAATCGCAACACCCGGCGCAGGAAAGCCTCAACGAAGTCATGAAGGCGACCGATCGGGCGAATACCCTGGTTCGGCAACTCCTGGCGTTCGGCCGTCGGGAAACCCTGCGGCCTGAATATTTGAATCTCAACGACGTTGTCGCCGGAGTGATGAAAATGCTGGGACGGGTCCTCGGCGAACACATTGACCTGACGATTCACGCTCAGACGGACATCAAGACGATTTATGCCGATCCGGGGCAAATGGAACAAGTTCTCATGAATCTCTGCATCAATTCCCGGGATGCCATGCCGGAAGGGGGGCGGATCACGATCGAAATCCAGAACGCGGCCTTCCAATCCGAATTTTGCGAGGCCAATCCCTGGGCGCGGCAGGGGCAATACGTTCTCCTGAGTGTTTCCGATACGGGGATGGGGATGCCTCCCGAGGTGCGCGAGCACGTCTTCGAGCCTTTTTTCACCACCAAGGATGTCGGCAAAGGAACGGGACTCGGTTTGGCAACGGTCTATGGGATTGTCAAACAGCACCAGGGTCTGATTAACATCTACAGCGAGCCCGATAAAGGCACTGCAATTCGGATCTATTTCCCGGCCGTTGAAGAACCGATCGAGGAGACCCGGGGCGAGGAGAGGGAAGAAGTGGTGAGCGGAGGAACCGAAACCATTCTTCTGGCGGAGGATGAGCAACAGGTTCGTGACCTCGCCGTTCAGATTCTTGAAAAGGCCGGGTATCGGGTGCTCGTCGCCCGCGATGGGGAGGAAGCCATTCATCTTTATGAACAGCAGGCGGATTCAATCGACCTGGCTCTGCTGGACGTCATTATGCCGAAACAAAGCGGTCGGGTGGTTTGCGATGCGGTCCGGGCGCATCGCCCTTGGTTGCCGGTTTTATTCAGCAGCGGCTATAGCCGCCGCCATCTGGATATCGACTTGAAGGGACAACCCCTTACCGATCTCGTGAATAAACCTTATCGTCAAAAGGACCTGCTTCGGAGAATTCGCCGGATGCTGGACCAGGCGTTGGAGCGGCCAAAACCGAAAGACGTCTGAGGAAACGCAGTCTCGTGGGAATTCCCGGCACGCGGCGCTCTCTTAAACGAAAAAGGGAGCGAACGCGGTTGAGACCTTTCCGCCCGCGCGCTCGCTCCCCGTTTTTTCGGTTCGACTTTGCGTGCAAGCCAGCGACTTAAGCTTGCTCGTCCTTTACCGCTTTCACCAGGCTCTGGCAGAGTTCGGGAATGTCGGCTGCTTCGACGCTGCAAAAGGCGACGCGAATGCCATTAATCTCGTCCGCCGGTTTGACCTGCGGCACGGTGCCCACGGCATACTTCACCAGCAACGTTTCAGCGACCTTGTCCGCCGGGGCTCCCACTACGTTGACGAAGGCGAAGAAGCCCGCCTGCGCCGGATCGGTGTAAAGCAGGGAGGGATCGAACTTCGCCGATTCCGCCGCCCAAACCTGGTATCGTTCGGCCAGAACGTCGATCGTCTTTTGCCGCTCGGCCAACACTTTCGGAAGGTCTTCCAGCGCCCGGGTCACCGCTCGTTGAGTCACCAGGTTATAATTCGAATCGGTGCTCCGAATCGCGCCCGAGAACTTATTGACGATTTCCTTTTCCAATTCCTCTTTCGGGACCTCGTTCAACCACGCGTCGGGCAGCCCGAGGGTGATCATGCCGATGCGGCCGCCGTACCAGAGTAGTTCCTTGGCGATGCCGTCCATCTTGATCGGAAGGATGCGGTCGTCAATGTTAACAAAGTCATAAAAGGGGCTGACCTTCATGGCCGCGTCGTCGTAGACGTACCCTTCGTACGCATCATCGAACAGCAGAACGACTTTTTTACCCGTCGCTTCGACGGCTTTCAACAGCTCCGTGCGGACCTCTTCCATTTCCTCGGCGGAAGGCATGTAGCCGGTGGGATTGTTGGGAAAATTCAGCACCACGATGGCTTTTTCCTGTTTCTGCCAGACCTCTTCAAGGGCTTTCATCAGGCCCGCGGTGTTAAACCGGCCGTCTTTGAAGAAAACAAAGGGGTGGAACTTCGCGCCGATGTTCTTCACGACGACGTTGTCATAATTCCCCCAGCGCTTTTCAGGGCAAACGATCTCTTCGCCCACGTCGGCCATCATTTTGATGACAAGATACATCGCGCCGGTAATTCCGCTGGCGGCAATCGGCAGAGTCAGGTTGTTCTCGATGACGCCGGCCTGGTCGCCTGCTTTGTGGAGGATGTATTTCTTCCACGCCTGGCGAAACGCCGGGTGGCCGGGAATCGGCGCATAGGGAAAAATATCCTCGCTGCTCAGATCCGGGAAAAGCGCCT
>Ga0272442_10005275_pt1 | contig 17335 bp, 33 predicted proteins | sample SSMForm2O_FD_200262 | JGI IMG/M metagenome (GOLD analysis project Ga0272442, IMG submission 200262) | Marine sediment archaeal communities from Little Sippewissett salt marsh, Falmouth, MA, United States - SSM-Form-2O | ecosystem: Environmental > Aquatic > Marine > Wetlands > Sediment ... | reverse complement strand
ATAAGCCAGTCCTAATGCTCTTGGATTATCACAATTATTAATTACAAATCGTTTAACCCAGTTCTCTAATCGTTTCATTTTCCATCAACTTTTAATTTAAGAAACTCTTTAGTTCTTAATTCTATTTCACCATCTTTATATTCTGGATTATCAAATATAGTAGGTGTCTTCATTGCTTCCCTATCATCTAAATATTTAATTAACCAACCAAACATTTTATACTCCTTCTAATTTATATCTAACATTCTTTTAACAACACGTTCAAAAGCACCAGTTGTAAAATTAAACCACTTACGTCTAACAGCATAGTTATTAGTAATTCTCCCATTGATTACAACATTTTTATAATCAGGTACATTGACACCAATAAAATCACAAATACCTTTTACAAAACTCTTATGATCTTTTTCCAAATCCTCAAGTCTAAAAACATAAACATCAGAAAAAAGTTTTTTCAAATAACCAATGTAACCCTCAAAATCAGTCCAACTATCAAGATCATATTTTTTAACAAAACTATTGTAAGAGATATGCCCTTGACTAGAAACAAAACCAGAATAAACACTCTTTTTCCAATCCTCCTTATCCCTAATCCCTAAAAGTATCTTAGCATAAGGATAAACAGCCTTGATCCTATCTGCAATCATAAAACGACTACTAGGAGTAAGAGCCTTATGAAACTTACAATCATAAGGATTAACACTTAAAGTCTCATCACTAAATAAATTCTTACCATCTGATATATTATTCATAAAATTAACATGACGTCTAAAATTGATGTTTTTAATTTTTTTAAAAATAATATCCTGTAAAAAAGTAGTACCAGTCTTATGCAATCCAACATGTATAAAAACATCTTTTTTAATCAATATCACCATTAATCTTTTTATATTCAGATTTCAACCATTCCAATTCTAATTCCTTCTTTTTAATATCCAGCATCATGCTTCTTTTACAATGTTCTAATTCATCCATTTTATCACACATAAACTATTTTTTAAAATCATCATGCAACTTACCAATCAAGTTTTCATCCAACTCAGTAATCTCCCAGCTTTCACAATCATCATCCAACCAACAAATCATTTTATCATCAGTTAACTTTTGCCAATAACCAATACCTTTACACATAAATAAAATTTCACCCACCTTTACCCATAACAAATATTAACAAAATAACAAAATAAATCATACCTATAAAAAAAACAATTACACCTATTTTAAGTAAAGTTATAAAAATTTCATCTTTAAAATCTATAATTTTTAATTTATCATCATTCTTATTCATTTTTTTACAATCCTTTTATCATTATTTAACAAAAAAGTATTATTACTAACTTGAATAAGTGTTTTATCATTTATCATTTTACTAATATATTGTATGATACGTTTTTTTTGTAAAAGATCATCAGGATTATCTTTAAAATAATTATCAATATTAAAAGTAGTAATATCTTTTTCTTTGATCCATTTATCTACTTTATTCTCAAAACGTTTACGTTTGTTTTTTTTATTTAACTCTATTTTATTTACTTTTTTTATTTTAACAGATACCTTTTTTTTATCAACTAATTTAAAATAATTATCATCAAACATTAAACCAGTAATGTTACCCTTTTCCATATCTGTAACAATTACTTCAATAACCTGTTTAACAATCATTTACCATACCTTACCATATCTTTCAGATCATCTAACTCCTGCTCTAACATATCTATACGTTTACGTAACATGCTTATCTCCAAAGGTTTTATTTTTATTTTCATATGTATTTCCCTCAATTCTATATAATGATTATAACTTTTAACATTTTTATATTTTGTTATATTATATATTACATTCAAATAATATTCTCCTCTACAAGTCTTATATGTACATTATAAAGATCATCACCTGTAAAAACACCATGCATCACCAATGTTTTTTCAACACATGAAGGTGAATAATAACAATTACCAATATACATATAATTATTCATAATTTACCCTCCTTGTTTTTACAATAATAGATAAAACCATCAATAGTAGATGCAGGTATATTTTTAATACGCCCTTCTATCCAATTACGATCTTGTTTTGTGGGTTTATCGATATTTCTTCCTTGTTCCTTATATAATTGATATATACCCTCAAAACCTGTATTACGTTGTATATACAAATCCTTGTTTTTTTGTAGTTTTGTAATACATTGTATATACAATTCATTATACTCCTGAGCCAACTCTGTAAGCAAAAACTCCATTTTTTCAGTACGCAAAACCTCATTTTCAATACCAGATTTAATAATTTCAGCCCAACCAATATTCAAATCTTCTTTAATTTTCTTCAAGGATTTTGGTATTCTCACTGAAATCATAACATCATTTTTCATATACCCACCTTCATTTGTATTGTATATGTATTGTATATACAAACCATCTATACTATACTATATACTAGTATTATTTACCCAATTAGCCAAACTTATTTGTTTAGTATTAAACTCTACTATTCTATCAGAATATCTAAATGCTTCACTTTCTGTTAATAAAAAACCTTTAGAAGTTTTCATATTGTTTTCTCTTATTTCTTTTTCATTCATTAATTCTTTCAACATACTCTTTTTAAAAATAAATATTCGTTCATAATCACCTATTACATATTTTATTGTATTATCTTTTCTATTAATACCTGCATCAACATATTGTTTTTCTGGATCAGTTCTTTCCTCTGTTTCTATCCAAATATTATGTGTATCTCTATATTTATCATCAAATTTTATTTCATACCCTTCATATGTTTCTCCAATGTTTATTTGTTCATTAAAGTTCTTTGTAAGTGTAAGTGTTATCCCATGTTCTTTGAGTTTATTTATAATGAATTGTTCATATTCTTTTCCTTTTTGAAATTGATCATCATAATAATTCATATTTCATTACCCCAACTACTCCAACCTTTACGTGTTTTACGTGCAAAAAGTTCTATTTTTTTACCAGATGGATAAAGTTGTTCTATCATCTCATAAAATATCTCTGGTTTTTCACTATGTTTTTTACTTTTTTCAACAGATACAACACTATCGAATAATACTAAGTTTTCTGGTGTAAAACTACCACGTGTACACATTAAAAGAAATTCATGTCTAACACTATTATAATGCCCCATATTATGTTTTATTTTATCCCAAACAAAACTAGCCTTATAATTGAAACCCCAGCTATTTATTATTTCAAAACTTTCCTCAAGTAGTGGACTTGTTACCCATAAAAAAAGAATACAATCATCTACACATAAACTTTGCACATTAAGTTTACATAATTGTTGTATTGTCATAGTTGGATAATGTTTGTCAGCACCCTTACTCTGTATTGCCCCATCTTCACAAGTATCATTATAATTCCAAGGAGGATCAGCATATATAACATTATATTTTCCATCTGGTAGTTCTACTGGTTCAGGTTTTTCTTTATGTTCAGGTAAAATATCATTTCTTATTTTACGCCAAGAACTACCTTCTAATTGCGACACAACGTGTCGCCATTCTGGAAATTGATATTTAAACTGTAAACTTTTTTGTATATCCCTAACACCAATTTGTATTTCTTTTGATAAATTTTCTATAAATTTAGAGCCATATTCTGGTTTTCCAAATTTATCTATATCATCTTGAATCCTATTTCCTAAATCCCAATAGAATTTTACAAGTGTCGTAAATTGTAACTTCTTTAAATCAAATACAAGTTTATCATACCAATCAGTTATCTTTGTTTGTTGTGGAGCAACTATTTCTACTGTTGTTTTTTGTTTCGCCATTTTTCTAATCCTTCCTCCAATATAATTTCTTCTTGCCAATAGTCAAGGTTTTGTTGCACACTTATTCCATTCCTTTAACATTGGGTTTTTTTTCTTTTTTGGGAGGTGTGGAGGGACTTTTTTCTTTTTTATTTGTATTTGCTATTTGTTTATTGTATTTACTTATAATCTTAAAAGTATGCTCAAGTAAGTTATCAAGTCTTTCAGCTACTTCTTTGGGACTTTTACCAGATACTGTTGCATCATTTATTTGTAGTATACCACTTGCTTGTCTTACACTTGCTTTATATCCATCTAAATTTATGTTTACAAATTTATCTAACATATTTTTATCACCTTTTGTTTTAGGGAGGTGGTTGGTGATAAGGAGAAAACCTGCGAACAAATCCATTGGAGGAAAGATGCAATCCAAAACCATATCCAACTAAAAACTCTCCTCACCACCAATACCCTACTGTGGTTTGTAAGAGTAGACCTAGGAAAAAAATCTATGAGTTTCAGGAAAGGATGGGATGCACTCCATCTAGGCCTACTGTTACTCTCAAAATATTTTTTTATTTTTATCCCTTCCTCTTATTTTATGATATTCATCAACCTTATCATCATCTACTGCTTTGAAATAGTTATCTAACCTGTTCATAATTGTTTTTTTGTTTTCCATGTTATGATAGATACGTTCACTGCAGCTTGTCATAATATCCCTTCTTGTTATCTATATGGTATCCATCATCTTTTAGTATCCAACGTATCATGTCTTTGTAACGATCAGCTTCCTCGCTGTTACTAAATGTTAGTTTAAAACCATAACCATTACGGTGTTTAATTATTCCACTTATTGTAACACTACGCAGTGTTTATCACCATCCATATATCCATTGTTGTTGGATAGAAGGTAAACTGCTTCTAACACTGTAATATCCTTGTATGGTATTGGATCAATCGTTATCATTGTTCACATCCTTTTATGAGTGCTTCCTTCCAAGACAGTTTACCTTTTTTTTCTTGAGCTGTTTATGTAGTTTCGTGTCAAGTGCTATTCTTATTTCCGTCATAACAAAACGTATTACTCACTCACTATATAAAAGTTGTGTTTTTTATATGTAACAAAATGCTGGTTTCTGTGCGTGTAAAACTTTAAAATGTTTCATTTAAATCTTCATTATCATGTTCATTGTAATCCTGAATCATATCTGATTCCTTTCGCATTTTATGATACTCTTTAAGTGCTTTATTCTTTTTTTCATCATACCAACTATAAAAAGGTTCAGGAACAAGAACACTAAAACGATCATCATAAGGATGATACATACGAAAACGAATATCATCAGGATAAAATTCTTTAAAATAATGTTTACCACGTCTAGGGTAACGTGTAAAACCTTCTTCAAGGGTAATATCTATCTTTGTATCAAAAAACTCTCTGAATGGTTTAGCGAGAAGTTTAACAGTAATGGTATTAATCAATAAAAAAGTTACATATTCACGTATAGCTGGGAGTAAATCTTGTAACCTACGGTAACTCTTTCTATCAGCATCCCATAATTGTTTACCCATATGTATACTACAATCATCAAGAGTCCAAACTAGAAAAGGTATACCTTTATCTATCTGTGTTTCTATTCTACTGAAGAACTCATACGGTCTATATATCATGTTATCAAGAGCAAATCTATAACTTTCTTCTTCATCATCAACCTTTGTGTAACCATTGATAACGTAATCTAGCTTTGCCATATACTTATAACAAAGCATACTTTTACCATGTCCAGGTTTACCAGTAACAACACGTGATATAAAACCTTTAAGAAAATTATTTTGTTTCCTTGGATGTCGTTCTAATACTTTATCAATAAGTGCTGGATTCCAGTCTTTTAATGTTTTATATTTAGGTCTTTTTTTCAACCATTCATAATATGTTTCATTCATAATCTTTATTACCGTATATATTTATTATATGTGTAGTTATCTTATATATCTAGAATATTTCTCTAGATTTTGATGTTTTTATTATTCAAAAGTCTTTATTTGTTTAGATTTCCATATCATCTGATTCTTTTCAAGGAGTTCATTAACATATACATATAGATCATCATAGAGTATGAATTTTTCTCTAGTGATAGATGAATAATCGCAACGTTGTAAACCAAGATCATCCATTTTTTTAAAACCAAGCTTCCTAATTTTTTTTGGACAGTTAAGAATATGTGTTTCTACACTACTGCAATATCGGGTCATATCTTTATCTCTATAAATAGCTATCCTATTCATATGTGTTAATAAAAGACCTTCTACATCTAACTTGTTTGTATATTCAAAAGATACATCTGAGTAAAAATCATTGCTCATAGAATAAACCATTCTCAAGTGCTACAATCCAACATGTAACTTTCATATCATGTATACTATTTATCTCTATTATATCACGTTCATTATCTGCATCCTTACGCTCTAGGTATCCTATATCCTTTGTGTTCTCATCCAGGTTTTTAAGTAGTTGTTCTTTGAAATTGTTTATTTTATCGAAACGTTCCTGTATCATTTTAGCAGCAGGACTTTTTTCTTTTATTGTACCTATAAAGTTTTCAATTATCCGTTTACATCTTAGTATGTTCTCTATTCCACCCATAGCATAAGCATTATCTGCCTCATTTAGGTATTTCATACGCAGATGGCCTATACTGTAGCTTTTATTTTCCTCAACCATTTATATCACTCCTTGGTTTTTAAGTATAACAATAGCTATAACAGCTACCATAACAATAGTAATAACTGTACCAATGGCTATCTTCTGACCACGAGTAAGCATCTTATCCAGTGAACCCTCCATGTAGCCCTCCATCTTCTTACCCTTCATCAAGAGTTTAAGGTTCTTACTACTAGTACGACTCATGAAACGTTCCATATCATTAAAAACAATGGTTTCACCAGCTATACGACCAACCCAGAAACGATCCCATGCATCCTTAAACTTATCCATAGAGACCAATGTAGTATTATTTTTTGTTCCAGTTGTCGATAAATTTCTCAGCTTCATTTATTTCTTTCTCCTTTGTAGGTTCAAAATATACTATTTTACCAGTATAGTTTTTAAGATCATTTGTTAAACGATCCACTGGTCCTTCCCATTCAAGTATGTTATTGTATACTTTTGTTCGCAGTTCAGCATTCTCACCATTAAGTACTTGTTTTACTTCATCACTATTACTGAAACCTAGTCTCCACATACAGTTACATAGGTTACCATATCGTGGGTCAGGACTAAAATTAACGTTTTCAAGACCCCATATCACTTTTTTATCACCCCATTGATATACACAATCCTTACCTAGGAACTCCATAAGACCAAGGTTAGGTATATCTATGAAGCTCTCACCTGCAAATGCTCGTTCACCCACAAGTGATACGATACGGTTATCACGTCTAAGGTATGCTACTAGTTGTTTCCAGCGTGGTATACGTTCTGTTTGAGTATATGTCTCAGCTACCCACATACGATACATAGCTATTATAAAAGGTATTATGAAAAAAAAACTACCTATCCAATCCAGGTATATAACACGTAAAACTGGTATAGCATAGGTTATGGCTAGGAACATGTAACCCATCATTATCATAACTATACCCATTATTATAATCATCATAATTAGTAGCTCTCCTCTATCTGTTCATCCTGGTTTTGTGGTTGTTCACGTGCTTTCATAAAACGACCTAGTATACTCTTTTTCTTCTCCATCTCACTGGTATCTTTGAATTCTTTACGTTGTGTTATAAGAGCTAACTGTAGGTTTCCTTTTGTTCCACGTGTAACTTGACATATATCTATGTTATCAAATAGTGTTTCATCTGCTAGGTCCTCAAGTCCTGCATCTTCCTCCATGCTCATATTCATACGTTGCAGACTATTTAGTTTAATGGTTTTAGGGTTGTTAATGAAACTTAGGCCTTTTATTTTACCACTGAACAGTACACGTCTTGCATGTTTACGTAGGAAACTAGTACTTACCACGTTGGGTATAGGATCAAGTTGTGTAATGTATTTAATGAAAGCGTTCTCCTGGCTAGTATAAATCTCACGTTCTGTGTTTTGTTCATCATCTTTTGTATTTTGATAATTGTACTGCATCAATAAATCCTCCTATTATACTATATACTACTAGGAATACACCACAACATATACTAATAGTTGTTAAATATGTATTGTTCAGTATGTAACTTATCAATATCAATATGAAACCCATACTAGCACGTGTTAGTAGTTTATCTATTATTTTTATACGGTTCTCATATTGTGTATAACGTATGATACTGTTTAATATTGTACGAAGTGCAAGGCTATTGTTTTTGTTTATTTTATCAAGAAAATCAATGTGTTCTTGTGCTATCATAAAGTTTTTACTAAAATATTTAGGGATTTCTATTTCTTCATCCATCTTATTATTAATAATTTTTTTAAAAGTATTTAAACGTGTCGTCATACAAAAATATAAAAAAAAAAAGAGAAAGAAAAAAGGTTTTTATCGGTTTACGCTTACACCGTAACCTTTTCTTTTTTTATAAACACTTGCTTTGAATCCTCGTTTACGCATTTTTTTCGCATATTTTTTAGCAGATGTTTTAGTTCTACATCTATGTTCAACCATGTCTATGTCCTCCGATTAGGTTTTCTTCCCTTTACCGAAACCGATTATTAGACCGATCATGATACTACCGATAACTACTATAGCGATTATGGGTAACAAATCAAAAACTGTATCAGCATTTGTTTCTGTAACTGCTACATCATCATATATCATTGGTGTATATGTTACATTTATTTGATCGTAACCAAGTGGTGGTGTAGCTATGTTTGATCCTGCGGCTGGTATAGTTATTTTAGTGTTTTTTATTGTAACAGTAGGACTACTAGTTGTTTTACCTGTTGAATTATAACAAACAACAGCGACACTACTATTACTAGCACCATTAGGCACATAATCAAGAGTGATAACTTGTGCTGAATAGTTACTACCACCTGTATGTGCTGGGCCTGTTGGTAATGTATACCCTGTGAAGTATTCTGTACGGCTAGCAACATTACCTGGCATATTTGGGCTTACACTCCAAAAAATTAGTATACCAATTATGATTGCTATAAGTAGAACTAAAAGTCCACTAATGATTTCAGCATATCCATTATTGTTTTGTTTTATTCTTGTGGACTTATTAGCTTTCATTTAGGATCCCTTCTTATTTCTTACCAAATCCAACTACTAGACCGATCATGATACTACCGATAACTACTATAGCGATTATGGGTAACAGGTTGAAAACTGTTCCTGCTGTTGTGTTTACAGCATCACGACTTGTGTTTGCACTATCAGTTGTAAGTGTTATACTTCCACTGATTTGCCAATAAACCAATATTCCTACTATGATGGTGATAAGTAATGCTACTAGTCCACCGACCATAGCTGCGTATCCAGCTTTGTTTTTCAAAAATTTTTTCATATTTTTTTGTCCTCCTTACATTGTTTTTATAAATATCATTATTTTTAAAAAAAGTATTTAAAGGTGTCGTCATCTATAACATGTTATTTGTATGTTAAAATATGTTAATACGGAATCCTTTGATTTTAGGTTTAGTTATTTTAACTTTAGGGCTTAATGCTATAAGTCCTCTTTCACTCATTATTAGTTTATGTTTACGGTTTCGGTTGAGTTCTCTTATCTCTGGGTAACGGAAAAGATGTTGTGCTTTACGGCCATCTGTTTTAAGGTTAGGATATTGCATTAATCTTTCTAATATTTTTTCTATCTCATGATTATCAGGGTTGAAATCTATATATTTCATTTTTTAGAGCATCCTTCTATTTTCTATCTTTTTGTATAGGTATGGTAATATCAGGTTTATTATCATGTAGAGTAGTACTATTATTGCTATACCTGTGAATAGTGTGCTTAGTGGGAACATGTTTTCTATGCTTTGTGTGGTTTCTATCACGTTACCATAATTGTCTGTGTATTGATATGGTATTTCTATTTGGTGTATGCTGAGTGCTAGTGTCATCCATAGTGCGAAACATAATCCTCCTAAGGCCATGCTTTCCCATTCTACCATTAGTACTAGTAGTATTATTCCTACTATTAGTAGTATTATGAATATGCTTTCAAGCATTAGTTTTTTCCTCCTTTGTTTTTTCTTTTTCAAGTTTATGTATTTGTTTAAGAATTATCCAACGAAAAAAACGAGCAATCATACCATTTCCCTGGATATTACCATATTGACTATATAAATTATCAAGTGTTTTGTCACTCATTTTATCTAACATTTTTTTTACGTCTCCTTTTCATTATTATAAAGAAAATGAAACCTATAAGTCCTATAACTCCGACTACACCTAGTATTGATTGATTGCCACCCATGATCTTAGTATTGGTTTCTGTTATAAAATTATAGCTTGTGTTTAGATAGTTGCCTTCTCCATCATTGACTTGTACTTCCCAAGTGTAGCTAGTGCCAAAAGCTGTAGCAAATATGAGTAGTTCGTTGTATGTTCCATTGGTTACATTACCCTCGATCCCTAAAGATGTACTATTGTATCTCCATGTTATGTTAAGGTTGTTTCCTAGTGTGCTATTAAACGTTGCATATAGGTAGGGTTGTAATGATATACTATAGGTGTTGTTAGATGGGTATACATTGGTTATTATAATATAGTTAGTTGCAAGATTAGTGAACACTCCATTAAATGTGTTATCAACTATTTGCCAAGATGTTGTATTAATAAATACTCCATTAAAGGTATCGTCTATTGTTTGCCAGGTTCTAATACTTGTATTTGTAAATATCCCATTATAGGTGTTATCTATTATTTTCCATGTTGTAGTATTGGTAAAGATACCATTATAAGTGTTATCTACTGTTTTCCAACCTGTAGCATTGGTAAAAACTCCGTTATAAGTATCATCAATAGTCTGCCAAGATGTAGTATTAATAAATACTCCATTAAAGGTATCGTCTATTGTATACCAAGAAGTAATGTTGGTAAATACTCCATTAAAGGTATCGTCTATTGTAGTCCAGGTTGTAGTATTGGTAAAAATCCCATTGTAGGTGTCATCAATTGTTTTCCAACTTGTACTGTTTGTAAATATCCCATTATAAGTTGAGTCTATGGTTTTCCAACTTGTACTGTTTGTAAATATCCCATTATAAGTTGAGTCTATGGGTTTCCAACTTGTACTGTTTGTAAATATCCCATTAAAAGTATCGTCTATTGTTTGCCAGGTTCTAATACTTGTATTTGTAAAGATTCCGTTGAAGGTGTTGTCTATTATTTGCCAGGTTGTGGCATTGGTAAAAACTCCGTTATAAGTATCATCAATAGTCTGCCAAGATGTAGTATTAATAAATACTCCATTAAAGGTATCGTCTATTGTAGTCCAGGTTGTAGTATTGGTAAATATACCATTAAATGTGTCATCAATTGTTTGCCAGGTTGTTGTATTTTCACATATTGTAAAACTATAACTATCATTTGCCAGTCCGTCTTCTCCATCATCAATAAGCATCCACCACCAATATTTTGTATTATCTGTCGTAAAATTAACATTTTTCATACTAACATTAGTATTATTAGCAACACTACTATTTGCTACTCCGAACTGTTTCCAAGAACCAGAACTGTTACTCCACCAAGTAACATTCATATCATCTCCATCATTATCATAAACAACAGCACTAACAGTTTTTCCACCTGCTACATAATCTACACAATCAGTATTATTAGTAGGTGCCTCATCCTTACTACTAGGAATATTGTTTTCAGGTTCACCACCACCTACTGTATAAGATGCATATAAATAAAATGACCAAGTTTCACCATCTTCATTCATAAAAGGGTCATCAAATGAAACAGTAGAAGCTGTATAATATTTCCAATTATCACCAGAATAAGTACCGCCAGAAGTAGCACCATATATTTTTAAATCATAATTACCTGCAGAATCAGCACCCCTCATACATATAAAATAATTTGTATCATCTGTTACAGTTGGTTTAGGTTCACTAAAATCAAAAACCCATATACCTGTAGAATCAACACTTTTAGTTTCAGTTGTAGCAATTAAATTACCTGCATCCTGTGAAGATGTATATTCATATAAAGCACATTGAACATTCTTTGCTGTATCAACTGTTGCGAAATTAGTTGTTATATTATCTACAATACCATCACCATCAGATACAAGACCTCTTTGTCCAAGAACATAAATTCTATTAGTAGATACATCTAAATATAAAGCTCTGAAATTAACTGCAGTATCCTGACCACCAAAAATAGGGTCAAAAACATAAACCTTTTCCTCTGTATTCTGTGGAACATCATCCTTCCTGAACCTGAACCAGAACAAACTATCAGTAACACCATGATTAAAAACTAAACCTGGAATACTCATCAAATCAGACCAATTGAAAAAACAATTATAAACCTCAGTATTATTAGCAGTATAATTAATCCAATACTCATACTGGTCAGCACGTTCTACATAATCCAAAACCACCTTATTCATACCAATAGTAAAACGAACATCCATCTCTGGACTTGGTGGTTTAGTAAAAGTAAGGTTAATCTTCCAATAACCATCATCCTGCCAATCAGCACCAACAGTAAGATAATCATTGTTTTCAACCCAAGTATCACTAATACGATATTCAAGACTATACTGGAAATTGTTTTTAAACAAGTTACGAAAAGTAGTCCAATTAACCTCTTTCATTTCAGATATTCCAAAACTATTACTGGGTGCATACCAATAATCATAAGCAGGATTATCCACAGGATCATCAGAAAGAACAGATGGTTTAATTCCTTGAATTTGACTCTGTATGAGGTCTAGCGGGTCTTGTTCTTTACTAAAAATAGGTAAGACTAACATAGTGCCTAGAATAAAGGCAATTAAACTAATACCAATTGTATAAAACCAAGAGTTTTTATCAGTCATAACCTAAATTATTTCAAATCCTAATATTTAGCTTCAATTTTTATCTCAGATATTGTTAGACTCCCATCATCTGTTATACGGTATCCATCACTGTTATCATCAAAGTAGAAATTGATATATAAATGGTTATAAGCACTATTGTTATCGCTTTCTATTCCACCACCATATGTCTCAGCAGTGTTATTACCAACGATAGTCTGACTTATAGCTTCATCACCACTTGCTGTAAGTGTTATACGACAACGACTTCCATTCCAGTTAGCTCCATCCTTTGCCTGTGTCTCTGTAAAACGTGTACGGACCACTACATAGAACGGATCCTCAGATGGACTATCTTCACTCCAGTCATCACTATCAGCATAAGCATGAACAGTAGCAGCAGCACTCCAATCAGTAGCATTATTGGCAAGAACTGTAGCAGGGTCTTGACCATAATCCAACAGAAAACAGCTCATAAAACCACCTGCTTCTGCTGCAGGAGTATTTTCACCTAAAGGATTTCCTTGATAAATAACCTGCCATACTTCTTCTTCTTGATATTCTTCATTTTCATTCAATATATCTTTTAGGATATTATCATCAGTTATATTAGTGTTATAAACAATGTTTAGGTTTGCAACTACCAATATTGTAATGATAACTCCTAGGATCATACTAGCTCCTATTCCTATTTTGTTTCTTTTTTTCATTTTTTTTTACCTCTCTTAATAATTTTTCAAAAAGAAAATATTAAGAATAACACCAATCAAACCAATCACAGCAAACAAAACATATACTAATACCATCTCAGGAGTACCAAGAAAAATATTACCAGATGCAAGAAAAACACCAGATGCCAACATGTAACCACTAACCAGTACAGGGTTACGTGTCTTGATATACAATGCTATACCAATGAAACTAACAGGGAACAACCAGAAAGCGTTACCGATAAGATCAGTATATGGGCTAAACGTTGTATTCCAAGGGTTAGTAACAATATCACTAGCGTTCCATACCATATGTTTTATCCACTCCCAGTAATCATACCAATTATTGCTGCAACAAATACAAGTACTGTACCAATAGTTATAATAGTGAGTATCTCACCTGGTATATAACCACCAATGCTTAAAACAGTATGCATATTTATAAAGGATGCCCAGAACACTGATCCAAAGATACTGATACCTACTGGTACAAGACTACTAGTGATATAACCTACACCTATACCAATAGCTGTACCAGCGACAACAAGACCAATTAGATAATTCATATTAGGTGTCTCAAGTGTACTAATATCACCAAGGACTTCATCAGTATCACCAATACTGCTACCAGGGCCAGATGTGATACCGAAAGCACCAGTAGCATTAACAAGACCAAACAATAATGTGAAAACCATTAGGCCTAGACAGTAGTATACGCATATACGGAAAAACGTGTTCATATGTTAACCAATCCTCCTATGCATACCCCAAAGCACCAAGATGCCTAGGAAAATAAACAACACAGGTACCAATACACCAATAACTGCTAGACCAATGATATTATTAACCACCAGTAGCACAAAACCTGTGAGTATTATACTAACACCACTATTAACCTGACCGAAACCAAAAAGACCAATTACCATTAGCATGAAACCGAATATGTTACTCCAACCAAAAGGGTTACTACCATAGTTAAGATCAAACAAATAATTAAAATTAGTTTTACTAGTAATACCTCGATATGTCTGGTTATCACCACAAACAATTATAGGGCCAATAGTCTGCATACGCTGCCAGTTACTATGATTAACATACAAATAAACAATATAACAGTTACTATTATTGATAGTATTAGTATGTGTCCAAGTATCAGTATCAGTAGTATTATACCATGCAAAAGGTGTTATAAGACCAGTACTCCCATTTTGTTCAAGAACCACCATATGTGTATCAGTGGTATTAGTAAGAACATCAGTATAATTAGTATAAAGGGTTGTACCACTGGTTTCAACAGTGAAAAACACTGATTCATGCCACATGGTTTCATTAAGATAATAAATATCTTTAAAACTAAGCCAATAAATAATAGGATTATTTATACCATAATAATTAGGATCAGGTAAAAGATTCTGCATAAATATAGGATTATACCCAGATTTGCTAATATTTATCCTATATTCAACCTCAGGTATAAGATAAATAGAGAACAAACCATAACCATTAGTAAGACCAGATGATATAGTTCTATAAGTACCATTAAGAAAACGAATTATTTCAATATCCGCCTCAAATATAGGATTGTTAGTTTCACTAAGCACCTGAATATAATAAAGATTTGCTTCTTCCTGCGGAGGTAAAAATGCGTCTAAATAATAATCAGTATAAGGTTGAATATCTACATAATAAGACCTGCTAAGATACCCTGTTGCATTGACATAAATATTAATATCACCGATTCCTAAACTCCAAGTATCAATAATTAAAGGATTTGTTGCAGTATAATTACTATAAATAAAATTTTCTGACTCGTCAGTAATTAAAATTCCCCAATTAGAAATTGGAGATGTAGGACTACTTTCATTAAATAAATTTACAATTAATTGTCCATCCATCCCATATGCTAAAACTTGATTTATACCACATCCATAAATATAAGTGCCATCACAATAAACTCCATTAGTATGAACTGCATTAGGACTATTTATATACGTAAATTCATTACCATCAAAAGTATAAGCTGCTATACCAGCGTCATCAGTAGCAACAAAAATATAACCCGCTTGCACCCATACATCTGTATATTGGTCAGCTGTTGGAGTTGTAATTGTATCTAAAAGTGTTAAAGCATCACCATTAAAACTATATGCTCTCAGCCCATCATCAGCACATGATGTATAAATATAATTTCCATCTCCAGATAATCCATAATACTCTCCACCATCATATCGTCTAGTTATCATATCTGAAAATGTTGAACCATCAAAACTGTAAACCCTTAAACCATCTCCGTAACCAGCAGCATAAATATATGTACCATCATAATATACACTAGTTCCGTAGCATATACCACCCTGTCTTGCATCATCTAAATATGTTAAAGTTGAACCGTCAAAACTGTAACCATAAACACCATCTGTATAAGTATTACAAAAAACATAATCCCCATTACTCCAGACACCCCTGTATGAATCCCCTTGGTCATCACTGTCAATTAATGTAAAATCAGTGCCATCAAAAGTATAAACCCTTAAACCTTCACCATATGCTGACGAAAAAATATAACCATTTGAACACCAAACATCAAAATGTGCTGAAGCATCCGTAGTTGTATTTAACAGAGTAAAACCTGTTCCATTAAAACTATAAGCTAGAATTTGATCATCCCAAGGTTCAACTGCATAAATATATGTACCATCTCCACAGACTGAATACGTATTACCAGCACCGTAATTGTTAATATAAATTAAATTACCTTTTACAACTATATTATCAGGATCAAAGGTAATAAGCAAACCACTAAATAAAGAACTGATAATAAAAAAAATCAACAACCAACTAGTAAATTTATGTTTCATTCACGATACCTCCAATCAGGCTCACGACTAAAACACCACAACACAAACCATATAATAGGAACAAGAATTAATCCTGCGAACATCATATCAAAAACTGTACGGTTAAGACTAGTACCAGCCTCAATATGACTATCACTAAGAGTACTATCTATATCATCAAAATTACTCATAAGCGTATCAAAAGGACTACTAAGGAAAAGATATAAACAAATAATTATAACAAGATAAACCAAAAGGATAACACCATTACGTATAACACTCATAACTGTTTTCCTCCTTGTCTATACTGGCTTTCATCATAACGTCTTATCATCCACCAACCACCAAAAATAAGATATACCAATAATACACCCACCCATACATAAAACAATAGATCAAATATTGTACCACTTTCATGAATACCAGTATCTACAATTGTATCAAGTATACCATTCAATAACCAATAAGTAAAACCAAAAACACCAATCCCAAGCAGATATTCAAATACTGGTATAAAACTCAAATAGTTTCACACTCCTAAGTTTTTACCTATATCTCTTATTTTAAACTCACGATATTTGTATTTCTCACCATATGTTTTAGTTTTAAAAACCTGATCGAATTGTGGTGGTATGTATTCTTCTACTTTTTTTGATCTCTTTGGTGGTATATATGGTGGTATGTATGGTGGTGTATAACCAGATGGTGTGTATGGTGGTGTGTAACCTGATGGTATAACTACTGGTGGTTTGTAAGATGGTGTTTTATAATCAGGTGTTTTATATGGTGGCGTATAACCTGATGGAACTGTTGATGGTGTAAACTTTGATGGTGTATAACCAGGTGGTGTAACCACTGGTGGTTTATAAGGTGACACAACAGATGAAGGCCTATAACTTGAAGGAACATAAACAGATGGTTTAAAAGAAGGAATATCACTAGATTTATATTTATAAGAAACAACAGAAATATTTGCCATCTTTATATTTGGAAGATAAGATGGCATACTACTCGCTGGGTATTTATAACCAATATA
>Ga0272442_10005274_pt1 | contig 17339 bp, 24 predicted proteins | sample SSMForm2O_FD_200262 | JGI IMG/M metagenome (GOLD analysis project Ga0272442, IMG submission 200262) | Marine sediment archaeal communities from Little Sippewissett salt marsh, Falmouth, MA, United States - SSM-Form-2O | ecosystem: Environmental > Aquatic > Marine > Wetlands > Sediment ... | reverse complement strand
GACAGCAGAGCAAATACACAAAGACCCATTTATTGTTTATAACTTAAAGGTCAAGCCAAAAATTGCACAAATTATAACTACAAGCATTTTAAACATGGTTGATAGTAAAAATAATAATAAAGCTAGAAGAGTATGTCCTATAAAAGCATTATTAAGTAAAATTGAGTATAACTGATACAAGGTGAGATCTAGTGTCTATAGAATTTACTATTGTTTTGTATATTTTTTTGATAATAGTTACATTTCTTTTTATGGAATTTGTAGCTTGGTTTTTACATAAATATGTAATGCATGGTTTTGGATGGTATCTTCATGAGGATCATCATCGATACACAAAAGGAAGATTTGAAAAAAATGATATTTTTGGATTGATTTTTGCAATAGTATCATTTTTGTTGATACTGACAGGTTTTCTTTCTGGTTTTGATGTAAAATTTCCAATAGGAATCGGGGTTATGCTATATGGACTTGGGTATTTTTTGGTACACGATACTTTCTTTCATCATAGAATAAAAATCAAATATCGGCCTAAAAGCAAATACATTAAAAGAGTTTTAAATGCACATAAAATACATCATCAAAAAAGCAAAACTCATGAAGGTATATGTTTTGGATTTTTATACGCAAGTAAAAAATATGAAGTTTAAAGATTTGTGTAAAAACTAATTTTTACAGTACTCATGTCATTAAATAGCTTGAGTTTTACTCTTAGGTTTTTTTTAAATTTGCCGTGAATAATATTAATTTTTCATTATGACATTTTTTCAAAATATATTTATATATTAAAATATTGAGAGTATATCAAAAATTTGTGTTTGTTGGTTTTATTATATTGTACTATAAACCAGTGGATTTTAAAAAAAGAAGAAACAAAGATTTAGTTATCTTTGTTTCTAGTACGATCTTCTGCTCTGTTCATACCAGGTATTTCATCGGGATCTGGCTGTTCACCTTGAGCATATTCATTACTATTGTCGTTATAGTTTTCGTCTCCATTTGCACTTGCACTATTAACTCCTACAAACATTGTTATAGCAAGTAATAGTACTACCAATACTGCTATTATCTTTTTCATTTTTTTACCTCCTATTTCTATTTCTAAATATATTTTTCTCACCATTGCATTGTTCTAAAACATTCTGAATCATATTTCTGATTCTTTCTCTTATTTTTGGTTGTTCATCTTGATTTTGTTTTATTTGATTTTGAGTATTTCCTTTATTTTTATATTTACCAGTCTCACCGCCTATTATATCATCAAAATCTTCTTGTGAAAGATAAAACGGTTCGTAAGTAACTCCGTTCATTTCTAACTCTTTGACAAATGCTCTTAAATGATTTTTAGAGCCTTCTAACAAATTATTATATACTCTTTTTATATCCAATTGGTCTGTTTGTTCAATATACTCTTTAAGATCAATTATATCGATTTCTTCTATCTTTCCGCCAACAGTTAATGCATCAACCAGTGATTGTTCGCCTTCTGAGATAAGATTGTAATACAAGTCTTGTAATTTTTGATTTGTAAACTCCCCAATTTCTTTTCCTTCAACCGGGTCATCAAGACTATATCTATCCAATAGAGTTTTTATTGAATCCATATGTCTTTGTTCGCTTTCTGCAATGTTATCAAATATTGCTAGACTGTTGTATTTTTCATAAAGAGTTAAATATACATCTCTTGCAAGTTTTTCTTCTTCTCTCATATATAATAAGCCTTGACTTTCAGAATCTTCTAAATCTGCAGTTGTTGCATATGATTGGTTATTTCTTGCATTTGCATTCAATGCATATACTCCAGTTGCGCCTACTATTATTAATATTGCACTTACGGCCAATATTTTCTTCATCATTTTTATCAACCTCAATTTGTTATTTGTTTGAAACAGTATATAAAACGTTGTTGAAACCCTACAGTAATTGGTTACAATTTTTGAAACATGAACGGTTTTTGGCTTAAATTTTGCTTTTTTATTTTCCTATGAAAACAAATACAGTGAGAAAGTGGGCGATGATACCTATTCCCCAACCTATTGTAGTTGTAATAGGCCAAGCAAAACCTTCTCCCCCAGTCATATACCACCACTGAGCAAAAATGCCAATATTTACTGCAATGTAAATGATAAAATGTATGTAAAAACCTCTTTTTTCTTTTGCAATTTCCTTATCATTTACTACTTTATCCTTTGCCATAGATTTCATGATTTTTTATGTTCATAAAAAAGTTACTGAAAAATGAAGCTTTATTTGCAAAGACAACATGGGCAAAAAGTTTATAATAGATATTTATTAGCCCGTTTGAACTTGCTATGAAAACAAAAAACTTGTTGTTGGGCATCTCAATTATTGCATTAGTTGTATTTTTTGTAGTAATCATGTATGGAATTTTTTTAGCTCCTCACGGTACAGGTGCTCAAGACCGCGGTCATCCCGTTATACCGACCTATATAATTTCGATTTCTAGTATTATTTTGATAATTGGCCTAATTCCTTTATTTTATTATATAATTCATACCAGCCTTGAGAAAAACTATGAAAAGAGAATGGAGATTTTATCAAAGACGATTACTGATAATAATAAAAGCTCAGATGTCAACGATGATTGTAAAAAAGATTTTACTAATGTAATCTTGAAATTTTTAAGCTATAATGAAAAAAAAGTTTTAAATAAATTAATTGAGCAAAAAGAACCTGTTTTACAATCTGATATTAGCAGACTTGAGAGCATGGGTAAAGTAAAAACTCATAGAGTGATAAAGGATCTTCAAAGAAAAGGAATTATTGTCGTTGAAAAATATGGAAATACTAATCGCATTACTTTATCCGAAAGTCTTAGTAAGATATTGAAATAATGAACGTAATACTTAGCCAGATAGTTTTATTAGTTGTTTTATAATATATTATCCAGGGAGGTAATAAAGTGAAAAAAATTTTAATAATGATAATTATAGGAATTTTTATTTTTAGCACATTTGGCTCTGTAGTTAACAGTATAAGAATAAAATCTCAAGTTAATGACTCCTATATAGTGTGTTTAAACAATGAGGATAACAAAGCATACAAAAGTTATAATAAAGACATAGTTGAAAGAAATGAATTTAATTATTTGAATTTGCCAAGCGATCAATTGATGCAAACATATGATTATGTTATAATCACCGATGATGATTTAATAGACTCAATAACAGCTTCAGGATTTATTGATTGGAAAGAATCAATCGGCTTTAATGTTAAAATTGTAAGCATTACTGATAGTGAAATAACTAGTCAGTCAGGAATTGATATTGCCGAGCAAATCCGGAATTTTCTAAGGCAGTATTATGCTGAGTGGGGTATCAATTATGTTTTAATTGTGGGTAACTATGAAAAGATTCCTATGAGGTATTGTTATCCTGACCCAAACAATCATAGGTTTGATATTTTTGATTACACTGCCGGTGAAGTCCCTACTGATTATTATTATGCAGATTTATCAAATGCAGATTTTGTAAGTTGGGATTCTGATGGCGATGGTTATTATGGTGAATTTGGACAAGATGCTCCAGACTTTGTACCAGAGGTTGCAGTTGGCAGGATACCAACAAATAATGCTGCAAGAATTACATATACTCTTGACAAAACAATTGCTTTTGAGCAAGATACAAGTGATTGGAAGACAAATGCATTAAACGCTGGTGCATTTTTTTATTTTACAAATCAAAATAACAATGGCCGTCCTTCAATGGATGGTGCTGTTTTATCTTACTATATTGAAGAAGACTTAATGGATGGTTGGACGGTCAGCCATTATTCTGAACAAGAGGGGTTGGAAACTTCAGTTTATGATTGGCCCGCGCTTAACCAAAATTCGTTTGTTTCAGATTGGAGAAATGGACAGTATTCAATAGTTAATTGGCAAGGCCATGGCTGGACAGATAGAGTTGCTCATTGTATGTGGTCTAGTGATGATGGTGATGATATCCCAGAAGATTCAGAGATTTCATGGCCAAATTTTATAACTAAAAATTCAGACCTTGATGATGATTATCCTTCTATTGTCACTGCAGTTTCATGTTATGTCGGCTGCCCAGAAATTTATAGTGGTAGTAATCTAGGAATTGACCTTTTGACAAACCCATCGCTTGGCGCAGCTGTTGGAGTTGTTGCATCAGCTCGAAGTCCTTATGGATCAACTCAATGGAGTCCTTCAAATCCAGGCGGCTCTGATTCGATTATCTATGAGTTTAACAAAAATATGATTGTTAATCAGCAGAGAGTTGGTGATGCTTTGTACAATTCAAAATACTATTGTACTTCAAACTTTGGTTGGAACGAGTTTTACGAATATATTGATCTTTACACTTTTAATCTATATGGTGATCCATCTTTGGTATTGCAGGGAATTGATGCTGAGGGAACTCCAGAAAAACCTACCATTACAGGTAAGATTGGTGGTAAGATAAACCAAGAGTATACTTATTACGCAATGACAACAGATCCAAATAATGATGATATTTATTATTACTTTGACTGGGATGATGGTACAAACAGTGGCTGGCTTGGCACCTATGAATCTGGTGAGGAATGTAGCACAACACATTCTTGGAACAGGCAGGGAGATTATGAAGTTAAAGTTCGTGCAAAAGATGTAAATGGAGTTATCAGTGCGTGGTCGGATCCTCTTGTTGTTTCCATGCCAAAAAATAAAGTAATGAAAAGGACCTTAAGGATATATAATTTAATAGAAAGTTTTCCAATCTTTAATAAGCTATTTAAAGAGAGTCCTATTAATAAATTGTTGATGTTTTAGTATGAAATTTATTGATAAAAAAACCATTGAAATTGATCGTGAACTTTCAGAGCTAGATAAATTCACGCTCAATTTTATTAAAATCCTAGAAAAGCATGTCAACTATGTATTAGTAAGTGGATATGTTTCTATCTTGCTTGGACGAGCTCGTGTAAGTGAAGATGTTGATGTCATTATTCAAAAAATTGATTCTTCAACCTTTCAAGCTCTTTACAATGAATTAAAGAAGAATAATTATTATTGTCTTAACGCTGAAAAAGATTCCACAATTTATGAATATCTATCAGACAACCTTGCAGTAAGATTTGCTAAAAAAGATAAAATTATACCTAATGTAGAGCTTAAATGGGTTAAACATAAGTTTGATAAATTAGCTCTTGAAAACACCATTGATGTTAAATTATCAAAAGGAAGTTTAAAGATTTCTCATTTGGAGCTTCAGATAGCTTTTAAGCAAGAGGTTCTTAAGTCACCTAAAGATATTGATGATGCAGATCATATAAAAGAGGTAGCCAAAGAATATTTAGATAATGAATTGATACAGAAATATAAGGAGATGTTACGTGGGTTTTATTGAAGAAAACGAAAAAGAACGTAAAGAGTTTGTTCATAAATGGGCAAAGTACGTCCGTACCCATAGTGACAAAGATTGGTCTGAACAACAAAATGTAATTATTAACTCTGCCTTAAAATCTGCGAATATGACACGTGAGCAATTTTTTAAGATGAAAGGAGAAACTAATTACGTAAAATAATGCTTACATAGCTAGCAGTTTTTTTATAAGTTGTAAAATGGAAAAAATATATCATTAATAAAAAGATTCAATTAAACCAGAGAGTGATAGAATAGAAATTAATGAATTTATAATTAAAGGGGCGGATAAAGATATTCTGGTTAAATCATTAGAAAAAGAATTTCCAATTGATTGTAATTATTTTGGAGAGAATTTTTCTATACTATATTTTGAAAAGTATTATTTGAGAACAAACTCCTATCTTCTTGTTTCAATGATATTAAATTTCGAAAAAATCGACGAATGTGAAATAGTGATACTTATAGGCGGAGGCGGGGTTGGAGTAACAGATGTCAAATGGTTTTCAGAAAAAAATATTAACAAAAAAATTAAAAAATTTTTAGAAACGCTATGCAAAGAAAAATCTTGGATTATAACAGAAAGGGATTATACCTAGCACAAACGTCAATATCTTTTTTTATACATTTTTTTTTGATTATATCTTTTATGATAAGATCTTTTTCTTCTTTTTACATTTCTATAAAAAGTTACTTTTTCAAACTCAGGCATTTCTGCCTCTTCAATATTTAATTCTTTATTGCTCTGCACTCTTCTAAAATTATCATGATCTGGTGCAGTAAGCAATGTTATTGCTGCACCATTTTCCCCTGCTCTAGCGGTCCGGCCGATACGATGAATATACTCAATAGATGTCTTTGGCACATCATAATTGTAGATATGACTAACATTTTTTATATCCAGGCCTCTTGCTGCTACATCAGTTGCTACTAGAACCTCTGTTGTTTCGTTTTTAAGGCCGTCAAGAGATTGTGTCCTTTGTTTTTGAGTCATACCGCCATGGATTGCTGATGCGTTGATTCCATATCGTCTCAGATTTCTAGCAACAATATCAGATTCCTTTCGTGTTGCACAAAAGACAATTGCTAGACCTGATGTATCATTTTTTAATAAATGTACAAGCAGGGAAAATTTATCATTCTGTTTATAAATGTCATAATAGATCTGCTTAAGTTTGCTTTTATCCACCTGTGATTTGGTTTTAATTATAACAGGATTTTTTAGATGCCTGTTCATAAGTCGGTGGATACTTCCCATAATGGTTGCGCTAAACATCAAAGTCTGCCTATTTCTTGGTGTGTGTCTTATTATTTTTTCCACATCATCGATAAAACCCATCTCAAGCATTTTATCTGTTTCATCAAGTATAAGAAATCTAACATTTCTAAAATCTATTGTTCTCCTGCGAAGATGATCAAGCATTCTTCCGGGTGTTCCAACAACCACTTCAGAGGTTTTTATTCTCTTAATTTGTGGTTCAATCCCCACCCCGCCATATATGCTAGTGGTTTTAATACCAAGTTTTTTACCAAAATCTTTGAAAACATCAGTTACTTGGATACAAAGCTCTCTTGTCGGTGTGAGAACAACTGTTTGAAGCCCTTCTCCAGGCTTAATTTTTTCAAGTATGGGAAGGCAAAAAGCAATTGTTTTACCTGAGCCGGTTTCTGCCTGTCCTACAACATCTCTTCCTTTTATGATTTCAGGTATGCATCTTTCTTGGATAAGTGTGAGTTCATCAAATCCTTCTTGGATTGTTTTTTCAATTATTTGTCTGTTGATTTGTAAATTTTCGAATTTCATATTTTTACCTACTATTAAATAACAAATTAAAAAGAAAAAAAATTATCAATTAATGAAATATCTCTACTTAATTGATATTTATATCTTTTTTACGTTTGTTGCTTTTGGACCCTTTTCTGATTCTTCTTTTTCGTATTCAACAGGATCTTCTTCGTTAAGTTGTGTGTTTTCGGCTATGTCATTTTGATGGACGAAGATATCTTTTCCGTCTTCGCCAACAATGAATCCAAAGCCTTTTCGTGGGTTGAACCACTTTACTTTGCCTTTCATTTTTTTACCTCATATGTTTTTTGTTTAAAAAGAATTTAAATAAAAAATCCCTAATTTTGAACGAATCAAATATATGGAATATTAACCTAGATTCTTTTTTATCGAAACAACTGCTTATACTATAAATATGTTTCCATCTTTTTAGTATGTTTGCATATCTAGCAAGATTATTTTAATTTTAGTTTTTTCTTTGCTTCTTCAATTTGTTTAATTGTTTCTTTACTTAAATCTAAATCATCTTCAGATTTGTATTTTTTATTCATATTACCACTAACTCTTTTTATATCCAAATTTTTTATTATATTCTTTATGATCTACAATATCCAAAATAAAAGCAATGATTTCTATCTCGGTTTCTCCATCTCTTAGTGTGTATAACATCCTCCAATAGTTTGGTAATTCTATTCTAAATAGATTTGTTATATCATATTTCTTTATGTATTGTTTAGGTATTAGCGATTTAGAAATTGGGTCTCCATAATGTGGATCTGATTTTATCAACTCTACTTTTTTAGTTATTGCCAATAATATCGATCTTTCTTTTTTCGAGGTAGTTGCTTTTCTTATTAAATCATTGTATATCTTATTTGCATCATGGGATAATATTACTCTTATCTTCTTCATAGTTCAAGCCCTTCGGAAATTTCTTTCCGTAAACGTGGACTTGTGTTATGGATCCATGTTATTCCCTTAATAGAGACATAGATTTTATTGGATTTTTCCAGATAAGCAAGTATTACCATTAGTGTTCTATGGTTTACTTGTTTTGGTAATTTTTTCTTCAGGTCTGCTACCGTGAATATGCTTTCATCCATGTTCATCATTGTTTCTTCCACCATTAACACAGTATTTAGTGTTGGAGAGTGTTCAAGTCTATATTCTTGTTTTTTTGACATTTTTATCACAAATTATTATTAGTTAATAACTATATGGTACTAAATAATATTTATACTTTTCCACATTTACGTTGAAAAAAGATGGTTTTTAACCTTTATTAACTCTTATTAGGGGTCATTGAAAGTATTAATTTATTACAAAATATATAATTTGTAACATATTGTTAGAATACGTAGTAATTTTTGTTCAATTTGATATGATTTGATACAGATAAATTTTTAAAAAAATTAGGATGTTTGTAAACCTTAAATAGTGTTATTTCATTAAAATGATTGAAATGAGATGTAGAAACTGGAAACAACCCAAGTCAAAAATCAATGATTACAAAAATAAAAAACATGAACAAAAACATAAAGACGAGATGAAAAGTGCAAAAGAAGATGAAAAACACCTTAAGAAAAAAAAGAAACGCCTTACAATCGACTGGTTTTTTAGACCTGAAGGTGATTAATTAGACTTTGTTAGGTTAGATTTCTATCTTTTCTATACCAGCTTATGAGAATATACGAAAAGATTACAAATATTGGAAAAAATAAAAAAACAGAAATATAAAAATTATTACTAACAATCCTCCCAGTATTAGCAATTTCTGGCCAGTTGACCATTATAGCACAGATAAAAGTCAAGATTGACCCAAAAATCAATGCAAATCTGTAGGAAATTTTATCAATCTCCATGATCTAGTCCTAAAAAGGAAATGAAATAATATTTTTAAAAACTTGCTAAGTTTGGGTGCTTTTATTTTATTATTCCTTTTACAACCATTCCTTTTGGCACAAGATATCCTTTTATTGGAACCCGAAATGCTTTATAATACTCTATTACAACATCATTGAACCCAGCCTTTTTCAACAATTTTTTCATTTCTTCTCCACTATACAACTTTAAGCCCATTTTCTTAACAGTTCTACTATGATCCACTCCATCATCCTTATTATAACCCATTTCTATAACCAATCTTCCACCAGGTTTCAAAACTCTAAATATCTCTTTGAGTGTTTTTTCAGCTTCATCTAAGAAAAAAAATGCTTCAATTGTTGCAACAACAGTAAATTCATTATCAGCCCATGGCAATGAAGATGCATAGCCATGCTTAAATTCAGCTTTTCCCGATTCAACAAGCTCTCTATTAATATCAGATGCCAGTTTAACCATATCCTCTGAGTAATCTATACCAGCTATTCTTGAAACATGAGACATATATTTATTTATAAAAACACCTGAACCAAAACCAATTTCAAGATACTCATCATCCTTTTTTGGATTAATTGCCTCAAAGGCTTTTTTATAGAATTCTTTATGACCACGAGCCATACCTTTTGCCAGTATTTTTCCAAAGAAACCTGTAGGTTTTGCAAATTGTGACATTTTTAAAGTTCACCTATAGAATAACTATTAATCATAGATATATTTTTATTAAAAAACCTGCTAGTTATGGCTCTCTTTATTTTAAAATAAAAATTTCGGTTTTACTTAAAACGTTTAATTTTTTTGGCGTATCTATCTCTGCTTGTAAATACCAATAATCTTTCATATCTTGAACTAAATTTAAGGATTCGGCCATTTGTTTTGCTTTTTTTTGCAAAGCTTTTAGTTTATCCCCCATATAAAACTGCTTATCGCCTATAAATCCCATTCCGTCTTCTCCCCAATTGTCAATAATTTCTACAACGTTGTTTGGTACCTTTATTTTAAAACGAAATGTTTGCTCAGTATAGAAATCATTTTCATCAGATAATTTAACTTCTTCTTTATACAAAGGATAATACTTATTATGGCCTTGATGATCATAAATCCACATTTTTCCAACTAAGGCAATTTTTAACGTTTTTCCATAAACTTGTTTTCTTAAATCTAGAGTAATTTTTCCAGTTATTATTTCACCAGGTTTATACGACTTTTTGTCTAAATCTATTTTAATCTTGCCGGCCCATAAAGCATTTAATCCTGATCCTTCTATTCTGATAAAATAAACATATGCGATAACAAGGAAAACAAAAATAATTATTATAATCAAAATAATAAGTATTAACGGAAACAATAAATCTATTGAAGATGCAATAATTGACATCAAAAAAATTTATCAAATTTTTATTTATAACATTTTTGAAAACCTGCTAGGCATGAGTGCTTATCTACCACCAGCACCTCCGCCACCGAAGCCACCGCCTCCGCCGAAGCCTCCACCACTGAATCCTCCTACTCCGCCACCAGAGCCCCCTGTTGCATGCTTTAAGGAACTGTTTACTGCATAAAAAGAACCATACATAACAGGCACATAGTTTGCCTGAGGAATATTAATATTTAATTTCTCCATTGATTTTGCAACTTTTTTACCGACACCAAGAGCAGTTGCATATACAAGCCATTCTTCCCATATGATTATATCCTGAGTTTTATACTTTTCAAGATGGGCCATATCTAACAAGAATTTCCTAAACGAGTCCCATTCAAGTTTTTCCTTATAAAAATCATCTTTCCATTTGCCAAAGAGTGCAGGTGGTGCGAGTAATGCAATCACTGATTGCGCAAATAAAATCAAAGATAATATAGATATCTTATAAAGCGTTGGGAAAATACTTCCATATCCCATAGATAAATACAAGAAAACAAAAAAGAATATAATACTTATACCTATTAAAATCGAAGGATAGCGCTTTCCACTTTTATAAAAAACTTTTAATTGATCTGTTTTTGCTTTTTTTCTAAGATAATTCATATCTCTATTGATTTCTGAAATTTCACTATGGCTAAATTCAAGTTTTTTAATGTCTCTTGCAAAATCATCCATATTGAAAATACCATCTATGCTATTTTTTTCTAAAAATGAATAAAGCCTTCTTTCATATCTGTCTAGATCAGCAGGTTTTTCATTGACCTTAATCTCAAACGAACCCGCCCCATCTTGAATAGTAATTATTTTTCTATTATGAAAATCAAGCAATGTTGCATATAACGCATTTTCATCAATTTTATGCTCCGATTTATAAAAGACCAAATTAACAATCCATGGTTTTCTTTTCTTAGGTATAAAATTTAAATATTCTGGGACAACATAATCCTCTTCCCGTCCTCTCAGGAAATATATTAAAAAAAGTATTAATGCAAATCCCAAAGTCAAAACATAGAAGAGATAATTAAAGAAAGTAATAATATTATTATAAAGATCATAGTTATTATTTGCAGAGACTGTTTTTTCTAATACATCTTCTACAAACGTCTTATATCCATAAGATATATTTGTTGAAATAATTTCAAATTCTAAAAGATGGTTTTTAGGGCTTGAGCCAGTGATTTCGTATTTTCCATTAGTTTTTGATATATCCATATATGGATGTGTGTAAAGTTTGTAAATCTCATTTTCTGGATCGTTTATTATAATTCTAACATTTTCATAGTGGATATGGTCATCTGCAAGTTTGAAATTTAAATGAAAATATTCATTATCATAATTGATGGTAGGATAAATCTTGTAATCAATTTTTAACTCATAAGTTCCCTTTAAAAAATAATATGAATTGTAACATCCTATCTCATTTGAATAAGCACTTGATCTAATAAAATAACTTCCATAATCATCTCCGTTCAATATCTCAACATTTCCATCTTTATCTTTAATATATGCAGTATATGGACAATCAACATTTATTACTTCGACATGGGGTAAACTATAATATGAATCATAAATAACTGGTACCTCCCAGTATCTATATAACATTCTATATTCACCTGAGCTACCAACATTGTACTCATAAGTCTCATTAAGTGTTCCATCAGGTGAAAGCTCAACAGTGTAATTTTCAACGGTCAAATCACTTATGTTTTGATCAAGATTTAAAACAAAATAACCAAGTATGGCAATTAGTGTTACAAGAATCGAAATTAGAATTAATAATCTATTCTCTTTCAATTTCACATCTCCAATTCAGGACTATTTATCACATCCTCTTCAAATTTAAGATATTCAAGTTTTTTATAGGAAAAAAGCTTTGCAACAAAGTTTGAAGGAACAATGTCCAGCCTAGTGTTATAATCCTGGACGATATTGTTATAGGTATATCTCTGTTTTAATATTTCAGATTCTACTTCTTTTAAAGTATTCATTAGATCAGTATAATTTTTTGATGCTTTCAAATCAGGGTAATTTTCTACAACTGCAAAAATTGATTTTAAAATACTGCTTGATTCATTATTAATATTGTCGATTTCATCAGGTTTGATTTCTTTGCCAACAAGATTTCTCATTTTTGTAATATTTTCCATAACAGATTTTTCAAATTTTGAATATGCTTTTACAACATCGGCAAGTTGAGTTATTAAATCAAGTCTTTTTTTAAGCGCTACTTTTATCTGGCTTAACCCTGCTTCAGCACCATTGTGTAACTTTTGAAATTTGTTATATATCAAAATTAAGATAGAAATTAATATTATAATTATTATCAAGCAAACAGTTGCAATTATTAAAATCATAAAGAAGGTAGCTATTAAAATTTTATAAGTTTAACCACTTATTTCCAAAAACTGCAAGTTGTGAGTGCTTTATTTTTTAGGTATACCAATCCACTTTGGTGTTCTTTCTATGTATTTTTTATAGGCTTTTCCGTAATGTTTTAAAGTTACTGCTTCTTCAAAAGGAGACAAATAAGCTGTGATCAAGATAAACAATGCTGTTATAACTATATAGACCCAAGAAATACAAGCAATAGCTATACCAAAATAGAGTAAGAACCAGCCAATAAACATAGGGTTTCTTGAATAACGATAAAGACCTTTAGTAACAGGTTTATTGATTGGAGTGGTAGCAAAATTTATCATTGTTATAGCGATCAGAACCAATCCTAATAAGTAAACAACCAATCCTATAGAAAACCAGATTGTTCCGAGCTTTAACGGCATAAAAACACTGTAAATAAAGGATCCAAACATAATTATAACCGATAGACTTGAAAGATTTTTCTCCGTCTTTTTTGAAGGCGGGGTATAGTCAGGCATCCTTTTAGAAAACAGAAATTTGACACCACAAATCCAAAGCACGATCAATGGGATTATTAAAATCCATGCGTTCCATAAACCTAATTCAAAATCTGGCATAAAGGACATATTTTTTCCTCCCTCAATATACGCCTTTAAACACCTATTCTTTTATAAAATTCTCCTTAACAATTGTTATATTAAGAGACTTGCTAGTTACGGGTTATGCTCCTTTTTGTTTAGATATGTCTTTTTTGATTTGTTCAAATTCTTCTTTAGAAATATTCCCCTTTGCATATCTAATTTTTAATACTTGTAATGCATCTTCTTCTTTGAACTTGTTTTGATAACGATACTTGTAATTACTATACATAAGAAGTACCAGAAATAAAAAAGCAATGAGTGGATACAGATTGATAAGCTGTTCTGAAATTAACCCTAAAACTAATGCAATAACAAAAGAAATCAGAAATGAAAGCAAAGCAAAAAGTATTAAGTCAACGATAAAAAAATTAAATATTGTCTTTATAATGTCTTTTTCTTTCATATTTGTCCCTTGGTTAAAATAAATTGAGATTTTTTATTTAAATCTATTGGTGAAAAAACCTGCTAGTTATAATCTTTTACTCTGTCACTTCAATATAGTTAATATTTATTGAATTAGGTCGTTCTATGTTCATTTTTTTTCTAAAAAATGGTGGTAAAAAATTCATATTATCAATCCAAACATCAGCCTTCAATGGTTTAGTTGGTATTCCACGTGTAAAATGAGCAACATTTTTTCCATCGATATAAAAATCAAGACTGTTTTCAGTCCAATTTATTTCATATTCATGCAATTTTGTAATATCAACATTTCGTATACGTTTTATTGACCAATCCGTATTGCTGTTCCAACTTATTGCAAAAAAACCATTAGTTGGAAATAAACCTATAGTGCTAAATCTATTGTACATAAACCATGCATACGACATATTTTCATTTAAATATTCTCGATTATAAAATCCCCAACCCTTGCTTCCTTTAGTAATTCTATCTACACTAATATTTGCTTTAAAATTGTTATAAAGATAAGGATCTGATTCATTTGTCCAAATCTCAGAATTGTGATAAAGACCGGGATTACCATATAAAATTGTTAATCTGCAATACCTAATATCAAACTCTGGAAACTCTACTATTGAATGATAACCAGAACCAGCGTTCCAATGAACCCAATGATCACTGTCTTTGTTAAAATCATCTCTAAATAAAACGCCTTCTTCATGTTCTTTAATTTCTATTGATTCATTTAGTTTTTCGTTTATTATTTTAGTTATACTATCTGCTCCAGATGTTGACATTACTCCGTTAAAGAATAATAACAAAATTACTCCAAATATTATTATTTTTGTTTTCATTTATATCACTTTTATACCTGTGGTTGAAAGATATAAAAGGGTTATTGTGCAATTATCATATTTTAAAAATCTAGGATAATTGAACGTATGTGGTTGAGTCAGCTGCTTTACTTTTCTCTTAAATTACAAGGTAATCTGAGAAAACAACATCTCTAATACTATACTATTTATAAAAAACCAGCTTGGTATGAGTGATTAAAAGAAAAAAAGTTAGTTAGACAATTTAAAATTGTCTACTATCAAATTTGGTTCTAAAGTTATATTGTACTCTTTTTGTGCAATTCCGGATATTACAAATTTCATTTCATGGAAACAAACGCAGTTGCATATGAATGGATCAGGTTGAATTACATCATATCTCAGCTGTAAATTACCATCGATGAAGAAGACATTACCTTTTGCGATATAATTACAACAATTAATTAATACTCCTGCAGTAACCTCTAAGGTTTGATCATCTAACCAAGTGCTATTAATGTACTCAGATCCCCAGCATGATGAACAATTTCCAAATTCTGTAAACTCGTCTAAAACAGGTTCATTTATTGGTATATCTGTAATAAAAAATAGACCAACCCGTTCAATTATCTCGGGGGTAGGACTAATTGTTAAAGGAAGTAGCTCATCATAGACTTCTTCAGGAATTGTATAAAACATCTGAGCATATGGACTAAAATTTGTTGGCAAGAACCATATGTCCTCCCAATAGTCAATCAGATCCTGACTTTCTTTTTGTGTTAAACCACTGTTCATCAGCGCATCCAGTATTTCTGATGTATCATAGCTTGTATTATTCTTTTTAGGAACTGTAATAGTTGTTGATTCTCCGCTTTCTAGGCTATCAATGTGTATATAAGTCAGACCCGGTCTCCATAACATTCCTCCTGTTTCCGGGTATCCATAAATATAGAAGATATCTTTTATATCGTAATCTTCAATGTTTTTTACATAAAATGTAACATTTTCTCCGTCATCTGTTACAAATGCAATAACTCCTTGGCCTAGGTTTATCTGACATTCATAGAATAAATATTCATATTCCGTTCCATCTGGGGAAACAACTGTATTGTTGATTATGTCAACTGTCCACCCTATTCCATCTGGATTCATTGTTGCATTTGGAATTGTTACAAGAACGTCTCCATTAATATCTACTTCAACAACCACGTCTGTTAGATTTTCATTATAATGAAAATAAATCACAGGTTTTTTTGCGATAGCCTGGGAAACCATAGGTCCTGTTATAACACTAGCAAAATCTGAACCATAACGCTGTTCAAAAATACCCCATTCATGGACTACAAAACCTGGTAAATAATCAGATCTTGCAGGAGATGTAGTTATACATCCAGTAATCAACGCACCTGTCAGTATCATGGCAGATGTTACTAATCCAAATATTATCAGTTTTTTATCCAGTTTCATAAGTCATCATTGTAATTATTTGCCTAGAAAGTATATAAAAGCCTGGAAAACGTTCGGGAAAAACCAAACAAAAAACCTGTTAGGTATGAAATTATTAAGTAGCAGTTTAGACGGATTTTGCAAGAGAAATATTGCATTTAAAATTCTTGAGGCCTGGTATACTCCCCGTATTTTTCCTGTGCATCAAGCAACCGTTTTTTCTGTTTTTCCAGTTCCCTAAAAACTATCTGCGGGGTGTCTGAAACGCGTTCTTTATAAATTCTGTTCATCCTTTCTATCTTAGATAGGTTCTCTGGTATTCTAATAGTAAATTGTTTTACGTACTCACTCATAGTATAATTTTTTCCAAGTAATTCTTTAAACAATTTTTTTAAATCTTCATATTTTGGAATAAAACCTGTTGGTGTTTCTATGGCTTTGACGTCTTTATGGACTCTTAATTCCATCCATTTAAGCCATACTCTTTTGTCGTTTTTACTGTTCAAAAACTTCTTAGTTTTCCGATCACAGATAAAATAATTCACACCAAAAACCAATGGAGGCTTATCTACTTGTTTTCCAAAATCAAGATTATTTTGTACATATCTTCCAATGGGGAGTGATAAAAAATCCAAGTTAGACATAGGATTGAAAACACGTTCTCCTTCTTTACCAAGGGTTGCCGCTGTGGTTTCAGATTCCAGGCAGGCCCCATACATTATGACACCATGTATCCAATCAAATGCCTCTTTTACAGGAACTGAGGTATCAGAGTCTCGCCCTCCGTAAATAAAACCATCAATTTTCACTCCTTGGGCATCATGTATTTTTGGGGAAGCGTTGTCTAGTACCTCCATTTTGAAGGTAAACCGTGCATTTTTATGAGACGGAGTAATTTCTTTTCCTTCGTTGTCTTTTTTACCTGGATGCCAGCTTCCAGAATGATTCACTCCTTTCTTAGGAATAAGACCTGGTTTGCCGTTCCAATAAATTTTCTTATCTGGAGTTATTAGTTGATTTGTAAATATGACCTCGTTAGGCTCTGTTATTGCCCTCCATTGAATTGGATCATCAGTAGGATTTATGCCTTCTATTATCCCAAAAATTCCTGATTCTACGTTTACACCACGGGTTTTACCTTTGATATTTCGCAGGTATGCTATATCATCGCCAACAATTTTTTCGCCTTCTACCATAGCAGTAGAAGTTTTA
>Ga0272442_10005272_pt1 | contig 17341 bp, 14 predicted proteins | sample SSMForm2O_FD_200262 | JGI IMG/M metagenome (GOLD analysis project Ga0272442, IMG submission 200262) | Marine sediment archaeal communities from Little Sippewissett salt marsh, Falmouth, MA, United States - SSM-Form-2O | ecosystem: Environmental > Aquatic > Marine > Wetlands > Sediment ... | reverse complement strand
CCTGGTACTTCATCGGGGATCCCGACTGGGTGGTGGGAATGATGAAGAAGGCCGGCCTGATCCGTCCCAGAAAACCCCCAGACATATTCTAGCGGCCCTTTTTCCCGGAAAAATCAAGTGCGACCAGGCACCCGTGTGCCCGAAATCCGGCGTTTGGATGGTCTTCTGATCTTCAATCGACAAAATTGCCGTTTCTGACTGCATCCGAGTCAAACGAAACCCAGATTCCCCTTCAAAACGAACAAAACTCTAGCCAATGATCTTCTCCTGGCGCGGAAACCACCGAACTGTAAAGAAACCTATCCTGTCCCTGTTTCTGGGGGGGTGTAGTTTATTGAAAATCTCTCGCAGAGGGAGGCAATGGGATCTTCTTCGAGATCGGGTAGTACTTGCAAGCGGTGGGCGGTGGTGGGGGGGGAGTCCAGGTCGGAGGCGCGTTCCAGGGCGTCTTCGGCCAGGGAGGCATCCAGGCGGTCGCGGGGGATGCCGCCGCCTGCTCGTCGAGGTCTGAGGATGTTTTCAAGCATTTTGATGAAGGGAGCTCTTTCGATCTGGTAAAGATCTAGCATCTGGTTCAGTGCGTCGGGCTGGATCTTGTGGACTGCCCAGAGCAGGTGGTAGATGCCCAGGGAGCGGAAGCCGCGGCGGGTGGCTTCGGTGCGAGCGTGTCCTTCTATTTCTTTAAGGGTTCTCATTTGCGGATTTCACGAGCCAGGCCGGGGTTTACCTCACTGGCGCCCAGATCCTCGCGGGCGATCTTGTCTCCCTGGCCGCTGAGTTGCGCAGCGTTCAGCTGCCCGGTGTGGCAGGAGGGGCAGGAGCTAAGGCTCACCGCGATGCGGGTGGTCAGCTTGCCGATTTCCTTCTGCTCGAACTGGTGCGCTTCGAGGATCTCGTTGAATCGGGAGGTCTTGCCCTCGGTGCCGGCGCGGCGCAGTTCCTCCAGTTCGGCCATTCCCTGTTCCCAGGCAGCCTCGTGTTCCTGCTGGAAGCGGGCCTGACCCTCGGCGTCCTTCTTCTTGATCTTCTGAGGCTTGATGCCGGCGGGCAGCAGTCCCAGGTTCCTGGTGCGCATGTAGATCTGACAGTTCTCGCAATAGGGCTTGGCGCGCAGGATCAACGGGGCAATTATCCCCCCGAAGGCGAACCCGGCGATCTCCAGCAGCCGGAACACGTAGCCCCAGCCGCCCATGGTGTCGCCCGGAGAACCATCCCTGGATTTGAAGGCGAAGGACTGAGTAGTGGCATCGAAGTACTCGAAGAATCCAACGTTGCCTCCGCCGTAGGTGGCCATCAGGTGGCGGAATTCTATATACTGGGCGACGAAGTAGGCCGCTATCTGGAGAAACAGCACCGCCAGCAGCAGGTTGCGGGAAATTCGCACCCCGGTAAGCCAGGAAGCCACCCCGTAACCGCTTCCCGCCACCAGGCCAACCAGCAAGGCCCCGGCGGGAATTACATAGTAGCCGTACCAGCCCATGATATTGAAGTCGTCGCTGGCCTGGTTGGCGGCCCACACTCCCAGAAGGGCCAGCGCGGTGGTTGCCAGACCGGCTCCCAGCACCGGCAGGGAAGTCTTGCTCTTTCCCAGTGTGGGTGGTGTCTGCATGGATTCCTCCAGGTTGAAAGTTCCTTATCAGAACCCTCAGAGTTTGACAAGGCGCATCACCGCTAAGTAAACTCGAACCCGGGTATCATTTACGGCTGGGGAACCGATGGCGGATAAAATCCTGGTGGTGGACGATGATGCAGCCGTCCGCCACGATATGGCCAGAAACCTGGAGTCCGCCGGATACCGGGTAGTGATGGGTGAGGACGGACGCGAGGCCCTGGCCAAGGTTCGCGACGAGCGTCCCGATCTGGTGATCATGGACGTGGAGATGCCCGGTATGGGCGGGCGCGAGGCTTGCCGCATAATAAAGGCTAACAAGAGCTTCGGATTCATCCCCATTATTCTGGTCACCGCCCGGCAAGACCTGCAGACCAAGGTCGAAGGCCTGGAAATGGGCGCTGACGACTACCTGGTAAAACCGCTGAACGAGCTGGAGCTCACTGCCCGGGTAAAGTCCATGCTGCGCCTCAAGGCGCTCCAGGACGAATTGCTGGGCACCAACGAGAAACTCAAAATGGTCAACGAGCGCCTGCAGGAGCTCTCGATGACCGATCCGTTGACCGGCCTGTACAACCGCCTGTTTTTTCACAAGCGGATCGACTACGAGTTCCAACGGGCGGACCGCTACCGCAACCCGCTGGCCCTGCTGATGCTGGATCTGGATCACTTCAAGCAGGTAAACGATACCTACGGACATCCCTTCGGCGATTACGTTCTCAAGAAAACCGCCATGCTGCTGCTCGCCAGCGTCCGCCAGGTGGACATCGTGGCACGCTACGGCGGAGAGGAGATCGTGATCGCCTGCCCCGAGACCAACATGGCCCAGGCGGAGATCGTCGCCGAGCGGATCCGCTCGGCCATGGAGAAAACCGAGTTCAGCATCGACGAGGACTCCACCAAGGTCACCCTCAGCCTGGGGATTGCCGTGTGTCCGCGTGATGATCTCAAGACCGCCGATGATCTCCTTCGCGCCGCTGACGGCGCCCTCTACCAGGCCAAACAAGCCGGAAGAAACTGCTACCGCTGTTCGGCGGAACCCCAGAAGGAATAATCAGGAATTACTTGGGATCGGAGCAACAGCGGAAGCCCAGGTCAGCTTTGCGGGTGCCGGGGGAGGCGTTACCGCGGCTGGCGCAGCGCGTGGCCCAGTTGGGCCGCGTGGCCGAACCGCCCTTGTGGGTTCGGGCGCTGGCCGAGGGCGAGTATTTGCTGGAGGTCCACTCGCTGACATTGCCGCTCATGTCGAAAACGCCGAAGGGGCTGCGGCAACGCGGATGCGAACCGCTGCTGGCCACATTGCGGTCGGCGGCGTTGGCATCTTCTGTGTTGCAGGTGTCGGCGTTCCATTTGTTGCCGTAGGGGAACCGGCGGTTGCCCTTCCCCTTGCAGGCGTATTCCCACTCTTCCTCCGTGCACAGGCGTTTTCCACGTCGTTTGCATGCCTTGGCGGCCGCCTGCCAGGAGATCGAGACTTTCGGTTTCTTTCCCGAGGCGTTGGGATACTCGTAGCGGTCGATGCAAAAATCCTTGGAATCCACCGCGTGCAGCTTGATCTCTCCGAAGTTGCGCATCGGATCGTTGGTGGCGCTGCCGACGTAAGCCTTGCCGGACGGAATATAAACCATGCCCCGGGGACACTTGCCGGCGGCCTTGGTTTTCTCGGCGATGGCTACCTTCTCTTCCTTCTTGGGGGGAGGCGGAGGCGTTGCCGGGGTTGCAGGCTTGGCCGGAGTCGGCCTGCCCACCTCAGGTACTTCTTCCAGCCGGGGTTTCTTGGCTGTCGCCGGTTTGCGGGCCTCGGCCCTGCGACGGGCCTCTTCGCGCTTCCGGGCTTCTTCGCGCTTCCGGGCGGCTTCTTCCTTCTTGTGGCGCTGCTCGGCAGCCAGGCGCTCGCGCTCCTTGCGCTTCTTTTCCTCGGCGGCCTTGCGAAGCTTTTCGGTCCGGCTGGCCTTGTGAGTCTTGGCGGGTTCGGAGCTTTTCAAAGACTTCAAGGCTGCCGCCATGGCCGCCTCTTTCTCCTTCTCCTGTCTTTTCTTTTCTTCCTCGGCCTTTCGGGTTTCTTCAGCCTTTCTGTCCGCTTCGGCCTTTTTCTTTTCTTCTTCGGCGGCTGAAACCTTGGCGGGCTTTAATGGCTCCATGACCGGCTTCTTCTTTGACATTTCGCCGGTAGGGGCCGTTGCCAGAACCGGTTTTTCCTCCCCCTTGCTCGCCAGCGCCGCGTTGGCCTGGGCCCGGGCCAGTTCGGTCTGGGCCCGAAGGTAGTCGACCAGGAAGTAGGTGCCGATGCTTACCGCCACGAGTACAACCGCCAGGAAAATGTATAGCGGAGCACGTGAAACCCTGGGTACCGGCACCTGGCTGTATCCGGGAGGGAAGGGTGGTTGGCTGAAGGGGCCGTATGCCGGCTGCGGATATGGAGCCTGCGGCGTTGGACGAATTACCTGCTCGGTTTTGGTCCTTTCTTTTTTCTTGGGGGGCTCCGATTTCCGCTCGACCACCCGGACTTCCTTGGGGACCGGAGTGTGAGAGGGCGGACTGGATGCGACCGGCTTGGCAACTCGCAAGTCGGATTGTTCGTCCACGATGGGAAGGGGAGTGACCACCTCGGTTTCCCCGTCTTCCATTATGGCTTCGTCTTCTTCGGCCTCGGTCTCGGCCTCGACCACGTCCTCGGAATCGATTTCGCCCTCGATCTCCTCGATTATCTCGTCTTCCCCCACCTCGCGGATGGCATCGACCAGAGCCTTGTCCACCTCGCCAGTGGAAATGTCCCCTTCCTCGGGCATGGTCTCGGCATCAACCACCGTAGGAGGATAATCCGAGTGATCCAGGCCGAAGGAAACCTTGGATCGTTCGCCGGTCTTGGGCGGTTTGCTCTTGGATGCCTTGGCGGGTTTGGGCTTGCTCTTCTTGAGTGGCGCTGCCCCGGGAATCTGGACGCGGAATTCCTCGAAGAAATCCCGTGCACTCCGGTGGCGCTTGGAGGGGTTCTCGTTCAGGGCCCTTTTGATAAGCGGCAGCCAGATTTCATGTTCTTTCTTGAGCCGGGGCAACCCCGATGAGGAACCCTCGTAAATCTCGCCGGTCAGCATTTCGCACAGCATCACTCCCAGCGAATAAATGTCCGCCGATGGTTCTACATCCTTCTCGCTCTCGCGCAGCTCGGGAGCCAGGTAGGCGTAGCCTCCCTGGGCAGCCTTCTGGGCGGCTACGAACGGCTTGCGCGGCAACGAGGCGAACAGGCCAAAGTCGGTGATTTTGAGCATGTCCGGCAGGACGATGATGTTTTCGGGTTTTAGATTACCGTGTGCGGCGAAATCGTGGGCGCGATCCAGTGCCTGGCAGATATGCGAGAAGATTGGTTCGAGCTCTTTGGGGGAAAAATTCTGGTTCTTCTCATTGCGCAGCCGGATGATCTTGCGCAGGTTCAGGCCTTCGAGCAGCTGCATGGTGAAGAACACATACTCGTCGTCCTGGTCTTCATCGTAGAGCCTGACTACATTGGGGTGGTTGACCTTCCGGGCGCTGCGGATTTCCACCAGGAATTTCTTCTTCTCGTCGCGTGACTGCAGCAGTTTGGGACTTATGACCTTGAGGGCCACGTCCACGTCGATTTCAAGATCGTGGGCGCGATAAACTGTCCCTACCGGGCCCGACCCCAGCACGCTCTTGACTTCGTACCGTTCGGCGATCTGGGTGCCGGCGGACAACTCGGCTTTCTCTTCAGATTCGGCCTTGCGTTGCGGCAGCTTGATCTCCGGGGAGGCTTCGTCCTTCGCCGGGACCTTTTCCTTGTCAACGAATTTCTGGCCGCATTGACTGCAGAACTCACTGCCATCCGGATTGTGGCTTCCACAGCGAAAACAAAGCACTTCGGACTCCTTGATCGTATTTCTTGGTCAAAGCTGAACTATCACATATCCTGACGTCCGACAAGGGCTTTTTGGTGTGTATTGCGCCTAGATTGCCGGAATCAGGGCAGTCCGGTGTGACCGAAGCCGCCGGCGCCCCGGGTAGAGTCCGGCAGGCGATCGACTTCCTCCCAGGCCGCACGAATGACCGGACAGACGACCAGCTGGGCTATCCGGTCCCCGCGTTTGACCTCGAAGTCCTCCCGGCCCAGATTGGCAAGGATGACCTTGACCTCACCCCGGTAGTCGGAATCGACGGTGCCGGGCGAGTTGAGCACCGCAAGGCCGTGCTTGAGAGCCAGGCCGCTACGCGGCCGTACCTGCGCTTCGTATCCGGTGGGCACCGCGATGGTCAATCCAGTTGGAACCGCAGTGATTTCAGATGGATGGATGGTAACCTGTCCCTCGACTGCTGCTCGCAGGTCCATCCCGGACGATCCCGGTGTGGAGTAGGCGGGGAGATCGAGGCCGGCGGAATGCGGCAGCCGGACTATCTGCACCTTGACCGGGTTTTCGGACGGGCTCACGCCTTCTCCGGCTGCTGGCCCAGGGCTTCCTTTCTCGAGAGGCGGATCTTGCCCTGGCGGTCGATGCCGACAACTTTAACCAGAACCTCGTCGCCCTCTCGCAGGATGTCGGTCACCTTCTCGACCCGCTTGTCGGAGAGTTCGCTGATATGCAGCAGACCGTCGGTACCGGGGAGAATTTCGCAGAATGCACCGAAGTCGGTGATCTTCTTGACGGTGGACATGTACAGCTTGCCCACTTCGGCCTCCTGGGTGAGCTCCTTGATGATGTTGATGGCCTGGTTGGCGGACTCGGGATCGGTGGAACCCACCCGAACGGTTCCGTCGTCCTCCACGTCGATACTGCAACCGGTCTGGGCCACGATGTCCTTTATCACCCGGCCTCCCGGGCCGATAATGTCCTTTATACGCTCGGGTTTGATCTTGATGGTGGTGATGCGCGGAGCGTAGGGGCTGAGATCCTGGCGGGGCTTGGAGATGGCCTTGCTCATCTCACCCAGGATGTGCAGGCGCCCATTTTTGGCCTGCTGCAGCGCTCTCTCGAGAACCTGGCGGTCCACTCCCTCGATTTTGATGTCCATCTGGATGGCGGTGATACCGTCGGCGGAGCCGGCGACCTTGAAATCCATATCGCCCTGGTGATCCTCGTCGCCGAGAATATCGGTCAGCACGTGGAATTCGTCACCTTCCTTGATAAGCCCCATGGCTACGCCGGCGATGGGCTTGCTCACCTGAACGCCTGCGTCCATCAGCGACAGGCTTCCACCGCACACCGTGGCCATCGAGGATGAGCCGTTGGACTCCAGTATGTCGGAGACGATGCGGATGGTGTAGGTGAATTCCTCGTGAGCCGGGAGGACCCGCTTCAACGAACGCTCGGCCAGGGCCCCGTGCCCGATCTCACGCCGCCCCGCGCCACGTAGGAACTTGACCTCTCCGGTGGAGAAGGGCGGGAAATTGTAATGCAGCATGAAGGGCTTCTTGTACTCCGCTTCGAGATTCTCGATGAGCTGTTCGTCGCGGGAGGTGCCCAGCGTGGTCGTCACCAGGGCCTGGGTCTCTCCCCGGGTGAACAAGGCCGAGCCGTGTGCGCGGGGAAGTATTCCCACCTCGCACTGGATGGGACGAACTTCATCCAGTTTCCGGCCGTCCAGACGGCGTTTTTCCGTGGCAATGGCTCCGCGCATCAGGTTGCGCTTGATGTCATCCAGGACGCCGTGCACGTCCATCTCCAGGGTCTCCAGATCGGGATATTCCCCGCGGGCCCGCTCGATGACGTCATCGAAGACCTGATCGAGCGCCTGGTAGCGGGAAAGCTTCTCCTTCACCGCCAGGGCTTCTTGAATCCGGTTGCCCGTCCACTCGCGTACCTGCTTGTCCAACTCCCCGTCGATCTCGTGGGGAGTGAAGGCACGTTTCTGCTTACCGACCGCCTTGATCAACTCCTCTTGCGCTTCGATCAAGGGCAGGCAGGTCTCGTGAGCAAACAACAAGGCGTCGACTATGTCCTTCTCGGACACCTCGTTGGCTTCGCCCTCGACCATGCATATGGCCTCGCGGGTCGAGGAGACCACCAGATCGAGGTCGCTGGTGGTCAACTGTTCGAAGGTGGGATTGGCGATGAGCTTGCCGTCGATGCGTCCTACCCGGACAGTCGCCAACGGTACCGAGAAGGGGATGTCCGAGAGGTTCAGGGCCACCGAGGTTCCCAGCGCGGACAGGACGTCGGGAGAGTTCTGGGGATCGGCGGACAGCACCAGGCCGATTACCTGGGTTTCGCAGTTGTACCCCTTGGGGAACAACGGGCGGATCGAGCGATCGATGATCCGGCAGGTGAGAATCTCGATCTCGGTGGGACGACCTTCGCGCTTGAAGAATCCGCCGGGGATTTTCCCGGCCGCCGCGGTTCTTACGCGGTAATCCACGGTAAGGGGGAGGAAATCCTTCATTCCCCTGGGTTTCTGGTCGGACACGGCGGTCACCAGCACCACCGTGTCGCCGTAGCGAATCATGCAGGATCCGTCCGCCTGGCGGGCGACCCGCCCGACGTCGATGATCATGTCCTTGTCGCCGACGCGTACTCGTTTTTCTGTTGCGTTCATGGTTTCATCCTTTCTGTTGCTTTACGCGGGGGCACATTGGCCCCGTCATGAGGCATTCTGAACCGGAATCCTGAAGTGGAATACGGTGCGACTCTCAGGGCGGGATGCGATCAGTCCTACATCTCCCGCCTCGAACGGTCTCGCTCGAGGCAGGGGATGAAGAACCAATAGCTTCTCGCCTCGTCGACCGTTTCCGGCCCTGCCAGTTATATGGAGATTTTCTTGCTGGCTGTCTTGCCTCCAGTTATTTACGGATGCCCAGGCGCTTGATCAGCGTCTGATAGCGATCCTCGTTCTTCTTCCTGATGTAGTCCAACAACCGGCGCCGCCGGCTTACCATCTTGAGCAGCCCCCGGCGCGAGTGATGATCCTTCTTGTGAGCCTTGAAATGGGTGTTGAGGTAGTCGATCCGCTCGGTGAGCAGCGCGATCTGCACCTCGGGTGAACCCGTGTCATTATCGTGGAGCTTGTAGTCTTGAATTATTGTCTGCTTCTGTCCTGGTCCGAATGCCATTGGCCCGCCTCCTTTACGTGCGCTGCAGGGGGCCGATCCCCGCAGCGTGAAATTCGCGCTACCCTACGTATTTTCTTTCATAAAGTCAATAATTTATTGAGCAGGCAGCAAAACCCTTTGGATTTCCATTTTCAGCTGGGTGCCTTCCACCTCCGCCAGGACCAGCGGACGGCCTGCAGGTGGCCGGAACCACACGATTTTTTTCCGACCGGCGCTATGCACCCCCAGGCTTTCCAGTTCCCGCGAGGTCAGGTGCTGGCCCTGGCGTAAACGCGTTCCAGTATGCTCGTCGACATCCACCCGCTCGAAGCGCTCCAGGACGGATTCGAGCGGAATGACCAGATCGGCCAGCCGCTCCTGGTTCAGGTCTTCCAGGCGGTGGGCGGAGGAGAGCTCCCACCCGTCGGTCTCCAGCCGGGTCAATTCGGCCAGGTGGCCCACGGTTTTCAGCTCGGCGGCGATGTCGGCCGCCAGGCTGCGTATGTAGGTGCCCGCCGAACAGGTAACGTCCAGCTCCAGCCAGTCCGGGCCCCTTCCGGTCAGGTCCAGCCCGGATATGCAGATCGTTCGGGGCTCGCGTTCGACCTCGATGCCCTCGCGGGCCAACTCGTACATGCGTTTTCCCCGGTGACGCAAGGCGGAGTACATGGGAGGGACCTGCTGGATCTCGCCGGTGAAGAATTGCAGGCATTCGAGAACGGTCGCGTCATCGAGATCCGGCACCGGGACCCGGGAGATCTCCCGGCCTTCGCGATCGTAGGTGTCCGTGCTGATACCCAGGCTGACCCTGGCCCGGTAGCGCTTGGGCGCCGCTTTCAAAAACTGGATCAGCTTGGTGGCTTCCCCCAGGCACAGGGGCAGAAGCCCGGTGGCCATGGGATCCAGGGTTCCGGTGTGGCCGACCTTGAGCGGTGCCACCCAGGGCTTGATCTTCTTGACCACCTCGAATGAGGTAAGTCCCTCGGGTTTGTCGAGCAGCAGAACGCCGTCGGGAATTGAGGCGGGGGAGTTCGTCATTCGTTCAGGGTGGCTTCCACCGCCTGGTAGATCTCGTCGCGCACTTCATCGAAACCGCCGGAGAGCGTGCAGCCGGCGGCATTGGCGTGGCCGCCGCCCCCGAAGTGTTCCGCTACGGCCGCCACGTTGGCGTTGCCCCGGGAGCGGAAGCTGATCTTGTAGAGCTCCGGTTCGACCTCGCGGAACTGGATGGCCACCTCCACACCTTCGATCCGACGGGGGTAGTTGATGAACCCGTCGATCATGTCGGCGGTGGCCCCGGTAGTCTCGAACATCTCCCGGGTCACCAGGATGGAGGCGTAACGCCCGCTGGGGTCGACATGCAGGCTGGGGAGGACCGTGGCCAGCATCAGCAAGCGTTCCCGCGGCTGGGATTCGTACACCTGCCGGGCCATGTCCCAGGGGGATACTCCCTGGGCCACCATTCTGGCCGCGCTGCGCAGCGCCGCCGGCGTGGTGTTGGAATAGCGGAAAGAGCCGGTGTCGGACAGTATCGAGCAGTAGATGCAGGTGGCCAGGGCGAGATCCAGCTCCACCGGCAGGTGCTCCAGGATCCGGTCGATCATCTCGCCGATGGAAGAGGCGCCCGGGTCGAGGTAATACACGTCGCCAAGCGGCTCGGTGGTCAGGTGGTGATCGATGCCGATGATCTTCCCGAGGCGGTCCGCCGGCGGCAGTGGGCCCACCCGTGAAAGCTCGGAGCAGTCCAGGACGATGGTCGCGTCGTAGGGGCCTTCCCCGGGCGCTTTTACGATCCTCTCAGCTTCGGGAAGATGGGCGTAGTTCGCGGGAACCTCGTCCGGGTTGTACATTACCGCCTGCTTGCCCAGAAGACCCAGCAGGTGGCCCATGGCCAGCACCGAGGCGATGGCATCGCCGTCCGGGTTGGTGTGGCTGGTTATCAGGAAACTGTGAGATTCGCTGAGGGCCCGGGCCACCTCCTCCGCCGAACCCCGGACCCGGCCGGGGTCGTCCCAGCCCTCCTTCTCGCGAACCTCGGAAAGCAACTGTTCGATCTTGTCACCGCGGTCCAGGCTGGTGTCGTAACGGAATTCGAGGGCGGGGATTTGCTTGATGTGCAGGCGCTTGCCCAGGGCCTTGCGGATGAAGCCCGCGGCGCTCTGCAGTCCCGACCGGGAGCGCTCGCGCTCCTCTTCGGTCCCCGGGGTGCAGAAGTAAACCCAGGCGCGGCTCAGGTCGGGGCTGAGGTCCACGCCGGTGATGGTCACGAAGCCGATTCGGGGATCCTTGAGCCCCTTGAGCAAGAGCGCACTGATCTCCTCCTGGATCTGTTCGGAAAGACGTTGCAGGCGGAAGCTGGTCATATTCGCGGTTGCCTACAGGTTAATGATTTGCAGTTCATGGCCGGAGATCAGTGCTGTTCCCAGGGAGTCGATATAATTGATGGCCCGGTCCAGTACCGAGTTGATCACCCGGCGGTCGTTGCCCACACAGGCCAGGCCCAACTCGGCCTGGCGGTGGGAGTCGCTCATTCCGGTCTCCGCAAGGGCTATGTCGAAGCGGTTGCGGGTTCTTTCAACGATCTGCTTGATCACCCGGCGCTTGCCTTTCAGCGAATTGTTTTCCGGTATTTGGAGGGTAAGCCGAACCACCCCGACCACCATCGCAACCTCCGGTTACAGGGTTGGTTGTTCTTCCTCCAGTTCGAAGGCCTCGATGATATCGCCGCGCTTGATGTCGTTGTAGCCCTCCAGGCCGATGCCGCATTCGTAGCCGGAGGCCACCTCGCGAACGTCCTCCTTGAAGCGCTTCAGGCTGGACATCTTGCCCTGGTGCACCTCCACGCTGTCGCGCACCAGCCGTACCTTGGCACCGCGGATCATCTTGCCGTCCACAACCGAGACTCCGGCGATGGTGCCCACCTTGGGTACGTTGAACAGTTCGCGCACCTCGGCCCGGCCCAGCACGTTTTCCTTCATTGTGCTTGGCAACATGCCCACCTGGGCCTTCTGGATATCTTCGGTCAGGTCGTAGATCACCTTGTGCAGGTGGATCTCCAAACCCTGAGCCTGAGCCAGCTTCTTGGCGTTGGTGTCCGGGCGGGTGTTGAAGCCCACCATCAGCGCGTTGGATGCCGAAGCCAGGTTGACGTCGGTCTCGTTGATGGCTCCCACGCCGTGGTGAATCACGGTGACCGACACCTTGTCGGTGGAAAGCTTCTCCAGGGCCTGCTTCACCGCTTCGGCGGAGCCCTGAACGTCGGCTTTGACCACTACCTTGAGCTCCAGCTTCTCGACTCCCTGTAGCCTCTCGTAGAAATCCTCCAGGTTCATGCGGGCGGTCTGGCCGGAACGGGAAGCCCGCAGCTCCTCCATCCGGTGATCGACGATCTTGCGGGCCGCGCGCTCGTTCTTGACCACGTGGAAGAGATCGCCGGCGTTGGGAACCTCGTTCAGCCCCTGAACCTGGACCGGCCTTCCCGGTTCCATCTTGCCGACCGTCTTGCCTTCGTGATCGAACATGGTCCGTACCTTGCCGTAGGCGGTGCCGACCACCACGGTATCGCCTTTTTTCAGCGAGCCCTCTTTGATCAGCAGCGTGGCAACCGGACCGCGGCCGCGGTCCAGCCGGGCCTCGACGACCGTCCCCGCGGCGGCCTTTTTGGGGTTGGACTTGAGTTCCAGAACCTCGGCCTGCAGCAGGATGCTTTCGAGCAAATCTTCGAGGCCGGCCTTGGTCTTGGCCGAAACCTCGACGATTATGGTATCGCCGCCCCATTCCTCCGGGACCATATTGTACTCGGTCAGGCTTTGGCGCACCCGCTCCGGCTGTATGCCCGGCAGGTCCATCTTGTTGACGGCCACCAGTATGGGAACGTTGGCCTCCTGGGAGTGGTGAATAGCCTCGATGGTCTGGGGCATGATTCCGTCGTCGGCGGCCACCACCAGGACCACGATGTCGGTGATGCTGGCCCCCCGGGCGCGCATGGCGGTGAACGCTTCGTGGCCGGGTGTGTCGATAAAGGTGATCGAGCCTTGCTTCAGCATGACCTCATAGGCGCCGATGTGCTGGGTGATGCCGCCCTCCTCGCCTTCGGTCACCTTGGTCTTACGGATGGCGTCCAGAATGGAGGTCTTGCCGTGGTCGACATGTCCCATGACGGTGACCACCGGTGGACGGGGTGCCAGATCCGCGGGTTTGTCCTCGGCGGCCTTGAGGATGCTCTCCTCCTTGAAGGTGGCGTCCTGCACTTCGTATTCGAATTCCTGGGCTACCAGGGTGGCGGTGGACATGTCCAGGGTGCGATCGTTGCGCAAGTTGTCGACTTCCTCGCCCAGGTCGCGGAGTTTTCCGGTCACCTCGACCAGCTTGATACCCATCCGGCGGGCCAGTTCGCTGGCGGTGATCTGGTCGGATTCCATCTTGATTACCCGCTTCAGTGCCTTGGGGGTGGTTATGGCGGTCTTCTTACCGCCCTTGCGGGCCAGGCGCTTGCGCTTGGAGAACCCGGGCACGTAGCCCGGTGTGAAAGCGTCGAACAACTGCTCGCGAAGATCGGCCTTGGACTGCTGGGAGTGCAACTCGCTCTTGCGGCGGCTGGTCGACCGTTTGGACATGTCGATGAACTGGTGACCGCGGCCCTCCTTGCCTGGAACGACCTTCAGAACGCGGATGCCTGAAGGTTTCTGCTCGGTCTGCGCCTTGGACATCTTGGCTTGTTGAGCCGAAGTCTCCTCAGGCGTGGCGCGCCGGATGACCTTTGCCTGGTAGAAGGAAGACTTTTCTTCGGCAGGCTTCTTGGCCGGCTTTTTCTCGGCCTTTGCCTTGGCGGGGGCTTCTTTTTTGGGCTCGGCCTTCTTCTTGGCGACCTTCTTGGCCGGCTTTTTTCCGGCCTTTTCCTCGTCAGGAGCTTCTTCCTGGGGCTTGGCCGCCTTGCGCTTGCGCGCCGGTTTCTTCGCCGGAGCCTTTTCGGTTTCTCCTTCCTTGTCCGGTTCGGCCGGGGCCGGAGGCGCCGCAGGCCGGGCCCGGCGCCGGATTACGCCGCGGCTGACCCGTTTTTCCACGATGTTGGCTTTTTGCTCTTCGCGGATCTTCTCGACGGCGTTTTCGGCGTCAAGCTCCTCCAGGGAACTGGCATGGCTTTTTACCTCGTAACCCATAGCCTGGAGCTTGGGCACCAGTTCCTTGCTCTCCATGCCGAGTTCTTTTGCGATCTCGTGGACTCGTTTCTTCGCCATTAAGACACCACCTCAAGATTCGTTTTTTCTGCAGAAGTTGTCAATGCGTATTCTTTTGAAATTTCAACTACCAGACGCCGGGCCAGACCCCGATGACTGATCCCCAGCACGGCCAGAGGCTTTCCCCGGTGAAAGCGGGAAAGGTCCGCCATCGTAAGGACCTGGTGGCAGGGTATGTTGCCGGCCTGAGCGCCGGCGCTTATCTCGCGCTGAAGCGCCGGTTGGGCATCATGCGCCAGGACAACCAGCGCCGCGGTGCGGTTGTTCAAGGCCTCGCGGACGGCGGTCCGGCCGGCCAGCAGCCAACCGGAACGCACCGCGGTGCTCAGCATGGCCCTTACCTGATCACGCGATGATTCCAGCGCCAGTCTGAACAGAGCCGCAGCGTCGTCTACTCGAGTGGGCGCCCGGAAGGATCTTGAAAACGAATTGTTTTCAACCGCCTGACGGAAACAGACGATATCCGGGCAGAGGTGCACACCTCGTCCGGGCAGCCTCTGGTACAGGTCGGGAAGCAGCTTGCCTTCCGGGCTGCGTACCAGCCGGATGGTAAACCGCGCGGGCTTGCGACTGCGGCAGCCCACGCAGGTCCGGTAAGATCCGGCGCGGCGTTCAGACTTCTTCCGTCGGTTCCGTGCCACTGTCCTCTTTTTCCTCCATGACTTCATCTTCCGCCGGGGCCTCTGTTTCCACCGGGGCTACGCCGGCTTCGGGAACGTATTCTGCGGCTACTTCGGGCTGAAGCGCTTCCGGTTCCTGGAGCATCTGCTCGCCTTCCTCTCCGTCGGTGATTTCTTCCTTGGGCTCCACGTCGGGCAGGATGGCTGCGCGAGCCTGCTCCTCCAGGTACTGGGAGATGGCCTGCTTGATCTGCCGGGCCTTCTTGATGCCGATGCCGGTGACCTCGCCCAGCTTGACCACGTTGTTTTCCTCGAAGACCTGCATGATTGTGTAGTAGCCGCCCTCGGCCAACTGGTCGATGGTCTTCTCCCCGATTCCGCGGATTTCCATGAAGCGCAGCTTCTCGCCGTCCAGGCCCAGCTCGCCCGCTGCCGCTTCGGCCTTGCGGGCCTCGGCTCCGGCGCGCAGCTCCTCCTCTTCCTCGGCAACCACCCGGGCGGCGGAGCGCTGCATCTTCTCGGCCAGCTTGCCTCCGATGCCCGGCACATCGCACAAAACGTCCAGATCGGCCATCATAACGTCGCGCGCCGAGCGGAATCCGTACTTGTACAGGGTGTCGATCATGATGTCGCCCACACCGTCGATCTTTCCCAGGGAGTTAATGGCGTTTTTCCACATCTCCGCCACGCGAGACTCGCTGTTTATGTCCAGCTTCCAGCCGGAAAGCTGCGAGGCCAGTCGGACATTCTGGCCTTTGCGTCCGATCCCCAGGGAAAGCTGGTCGTCGGGGACGATGATCTCCATGCCGTGAGTGTCCTCGTTGATAATCACCCGGGAGACTTCGGCGGGGGCCAGGGCGTTGCACACGAAAGTGGCCGGGTCGGGGCTGTAGGGAACGATGTCGATCTTCTCGCCGCGCAGCTCCTGGACCACCGCCTGCACCCGCGACCCTTTCATGCCCACGCAGGCGCCCACCGGATCCACGTCGCTGTCCCGCGAGGATACCGCGATTTTAGAACGCGCTCCGGGCTCCCGCGAGGCCGCCTCGATGGTTACGATGCCTTCGTCTATCTCGGGAACCTCCATCTCGAAGAGCTTGACCAGCAGACCCGGGCTGCACCGCGACAGAACGATCTGGGGACCCTTGGCCTCCGGCTGCACGTCCAGGACATAGGCCTGGATGCGATCGCCCGCCCGGTAGGACTCCCGGGGAACCTGCTCGCGCATGGGAAGCACCGATTCGGCGCGACCCAGGTCGACGATTATATTGCCGCGCTCGAAACGGCGCACGATACCGGTGACCAGTTCGCCCTTCCGATCCTTGTACTCGTCGTATACGATGGCGTGATCGGCCTCGCGCACCTTCTGGATCAATACTTGCTTGGCAGTCTGGGCGGCTATGCGTCCCAGCTCGGATGTATCCAGCTTGATGCCCAGCGAGTCGTTTACTTGCGCCTCGGGGTCCAGCTGCTGGGCCTCGTTAACCGAGATCTCCTTCTCGGGATCGTCAACCTTCTCCACTACGGTCTTGAACTCGAATATCTCGATCTCTCCGATCTCCTCGTTGAAATGCACCTCCAGGTCCTTGTCGGCGCCATATTTTTTGCGGGCCGCGGTAAGCATTGCGGTCTCGAGTGCTTCAATGAGGATCTCCTTCTCGATCCCCTTTTCCTTGCCCACCATTTCTAGCGTGTGGGTCAAATTGGGTTGCATTTCATGTCTCCTGTTTCCTTTCGTTTAAATCGGGCACCAGGTTCGACTTCAAAACCAGTGACCAGTTTATCTCGTACTTCCTGCCTTCAACCTCCAGCAAGACGATTTCGTCCTTGATTCCTTCCAGGATCCCCTTGAAGTTGCGGCGACCCTCCACCGGGCTTGCGGTCTTGAGGGTGATCTCCCGGCCGGCGAAGCGCTCGAAGTCTTCCGGTTTGACCAGCGGCCGGTCCAGGCCGGGGGAGGAGACCTCCAGGTTGTAGGAGCCGTCGATCAGATCTTCCACGTCCAGAAGATCGGAGATCTCCCGGGAGAGATTACCGCATTCGTCCACCGAGATGCCGCCGGGGCGGTCCAGCAGGATGCGCAGCACCCAGCCGTGGGCCTCACGGCGGTACTGCACCTGCACCAGCTCCAGACCGTAGGACTCCGCCAACGGCTGGCACAGCCGGTATACTGCGGTTTCGGTCTTGTCTCTTTGCAGCAACCCGTTCTCCCGGCGAAAAAAAAGAGCGGGCCCGAAGACCCACTCAGTTGAAAACGCCTCAAGAAGTGCCGGCAAGCTAGCACAGCCAAACCGGCCTGGCAAGAAAAAAGCGTGCGATCAGGCTTTTCCGGCCTTGACCAGCTTGGCCCAGGTGTCCCTCAGCGGAACTATGCGGTTAAAAACGATTTTTCCGTCGGATGTGTCCTTGGGGTCGGCGAAGAAATATCCCTGACGCTCGAACTGAACCCGGTCGCCGGGCCGGGTGTCCTTCATCGAGGGCTCGATCCGGGCGTTTTTTTGCATCTGCAGCGATTCGGAATTGAGAAAGTTCTTGAAGTCTTCCTTCTTGCCCATCGGGTTCTGTACGGTGAACAGCCGGTCGTAGAGGCGCGCCTCGACCTCGACGGAATGGCGGGCAGAAACCCAGTGCAGAGTGCCCTTGACCTTGCGATCGGACGCCGGACCGCCGCTCCTGGTGTCGGGATCGTAGGTGCAGCGGACCTCGGTGATTTCGCCGTTTTCGTCCTTGACCACGCTCTGGCACTTGATGATGTAGGCCCAGCGCAGACGCACTTCGCGACCGGGGGCCAGGCGGAAGAATTTCTTGAATGGCTCTTCCATGAAGTCTTCGCGCTCTA
>Ga0272442_10005271_pt1 | contig 17342 bp, 14 predicted proteins | sample SSMForm2O_FD_200262 | JGI IMG/M metagenome (GOLD analysis project Ga0272442, IMG submission 200262) | Marine sediment archaeal communities from Little Sippewissett salt marsh, Falmouth, MA, United States - SSM-Form-2O | ecosystem: Environmental > Aquatic > Marine > Wetlands > Sediment ... | reverse complement strand
CGTGGGGCTACCGGCCGGGACGATGGGCAACAGTGAAGTCGGGCATCAGAATATCGGCGCCGGACGGATCGTCCCCCAGGAATCCGTCAGAATCAGCAAAACGATTCAAGACGGCTCCTTTTTTGAGAATGAGGAGTTTCTAAGGCTCATTCAATATATCAAAACCAATAACGGCAAACTGCACGTGATGGGTTTGTGCAGTGACATTGGCGTCCATTCCTTATTAGGTCATCTCTATGGACTGCTCGAACTGACAAAACGGAACAATCTGGAGAACGTCTTCATTCATGCGTTTACCGACGGGAGGGATTCGCCGCCGGACAGTGGAGCCGGGTATATCGCAGACATCGAGGCCAAGACCCGGGAAATCGGCGTCGGCAAGATCGCATCCGTCATGGGCAGATTCTACGCCATGGACCGCGACAGCCGGTGGGACCGCGTCCAAAAGGCCTACGAGTGCATGAGGTTCGGCAAGGGGCTCAAAGCCGTTAGCGCCGCTAAGGCCGTAGCCACAAGCTATGAAAAGGAAGTAACCGACGAATTCATCGAGCCGACGTGTATCGTCAACGATGATAACGAGCCGATCGCAACGATCGATGATGGCGACGGCGTGATCTTCTTCAACTTTCGCGGGGACAGACCGCGTGAAATTACACGAGCGCTCGTCATGCCGGATTTCCAGGACTTTCCCAGAACCGCCAAGCCCGACATTCGTCTGGTCTGTATGACGGAATATGACGCAACGATACCGGCGCCGGTGGCCTTTCCAAAGCCCCCGAAAATGAAGAATATCCTGGGGGCGTATTGGAGCTCGCTGGGTCTCAAACAATTTCGCTGCTCCGAGACGGAAAAATACGCCCACGTCACCTTCTTCTTCAACGACTATACGGAAAAACCGTTTCCCGGCGAAGACCGGCAGATCGTCCCTTCTCCCCGCGTTCGGACCTACGATCTGAAGCCGGAGATGAGCGCCTACGAAGTAACCGACGTCGCGCTGGAACGGCTGGATTCGGAAAAATACGATGTGGTCGTGATCAATTTCGCCAATCCGGATATGGTCGGGCATACCGGCATACTCGCTGCCGCGATTAAGGCGGCTGAAGCAGTCGATGAATGTGTAGGCAGGATATTGGACAAAGTCAAGAGTCTTGGTGGATCAGCGATCATCACGGCCGACCATGGCAATTTCGAGAAAATGATCGATGGAAGCCCGGACAATCCGCATACCGCTCACACGGTTGGCGACGTGCCGTTGATCGTCTTCGATGAACGCTTCAAGAATCAATCGCTGCGCGAAGGCGGCCGACTGGCTGATATTGGCCCAACCCTGTTACAAATGATGGACCTGCCGCAACCCGAAGAAATAACCGGTCAAAGTCTGTTGCTTGTGTAAATCAGAGGCAAATACAATGAAGCTGGATTTAAGCAGTCTCCATAAGGCAAATTGCAAGAGCGCAATGATTGATGTAGAAGAAAAATATTTAGCCGAAATCCGGCGGATTCTGGGCGAGCACGTGCCTGATTGCGAAGTTCGCGTTTTTGGCTCACGCATCGAAGGCAAGGCACGTGATTTCTCCGATCTCAACCTTGTGCTGGTCGGCAGTGAAAAACTAAACTGGCGAAGGATAGAATTCCTTAAAGATGCCTTTGCTTCATCCAATATGCCGATGACCATAGATGTCCTTGACTGGCACGCAATATCAGACGGGTTTAGAGCGATGATAGAAGACAATTACGAAATCATACAAAAAAAAATAGATATTCATGAGGCAATCAGATGACGACAAAGCAACCATGAGGAACGGTTTGAAGTACAGAAAGCTACCTGGTGCTGAGTCTGTCGAATCCGATGGAATTCCACAAAGGAATCGTTACAATGAAGCAGCTATGGGACAGATAAGAATCCTTGACCAGAATATGATTAATATGATCGCTGCCGGCGAGGTGATCGAGCGCCCGGCCAGCGTGGTCAAGGAGCTGATGGAAAACAGCATCGACGCGGGGGCAACCCAAATTACTGTCTCGATCGATGACGGGGGCAAGAAGCTCATTTCCGTTACCGATAACGGCGCTGGAATGGACGCCGAAGATCTGGCCCGGGCCTTCGAGTCTCACACGACCAGCAAGATCAAAACCAATTCCGACCTCCAAGGCATATCGACGCTCGGTTTCAGAGGTGAAGCACTGGCCAGTATCGCATCGGTCTCGCAAGTGAAGGGGGTTAGCAAGATCCAAGGCTCAGCCGGCGCCAACAGTATCGAGATTGATTGTGGACAAGCGAGTCAGCTTGCACCATGCAGCGCGGATTTCGGTACGACCATCCAGGTCCGAGATCTCTTTTATAAACTGCCGGCCCGACGAAAATTCCTCAGAACGACCAACACTGAGCTGGGCCACATTACGGAACAATTTACACGCATTGCCCTAGCGAATGAGAACCTCGATTTGACGCTGGTCCATAACGGACGGGAATTGTATCGACTATTGAGCCATCAGGGGCTTCACCAGCGGATCGCCGAGCTGTTTCCCGCCTTATCAACCGACGTCTCGAATGATTTGATCGAGAGCGTAAGCCATGAGAAAAACATTCACGTTCTCGCCTTGCTGGGCAAGCCGGATATCTCAAGGACGAGCAATAAATTTCAATACACATTCCTGAACGGCCGATTCATCCGCGACAAATTCATCTCACATGCTATCAAGGAGGCATATCGCGGGCTGCTGGAGCCCAACCGGTTCCCCGTTGTCTTTTTGTTCATTCAAATGCCCTGCGAAGACTATGACGTCAATGTGCATCCGACCAAGATCGAAGTGCGTTTCTATAATGCCAATCTGGTACATTCGCAAATACTCGGGGCCCTTCGGGAAAAGCTTTTGGGTACAAACCTTGAGACCCAGGGCAAGATGCCGGCCATATCACAAGCAAAGGGCAGCTCGCCGCGTTCCGCTTCCATGCGGGACCAGAGAATCGCCGATGCCATGGCCGAGTTTTTCAAAAAGCACAGGCCCGCCCAAACACAGCAACACATCCGGTTTCGTCCGTCCTCCCCGGCCACGACGATCAAAACGCCAACCGAAAGAACCACGCATTACGACAGAAAATTTTTGCAAATCCACGATAGTTTCATCGTGGCACAAACCGACGAAGGCTTTGTGATTATCGATCAACATGCGCTTCACGAACGGATCGTCTATGAGAATTTATGCCGACGGATACGCGAGCACAAACTTCAGTCACAAAAGCTGCTGATGCCCGAGAGCTTTGAAGTCACCACATCCGGGGCCGCTGCGCTCAGAGCCAACGCTCAGCTTATCGAGAAACTGGGAATAGAAATTATCCCCTTTGGTCCCAGGACCATGGCCGTCCAGGCATTTCCGACCCTGCTTTCGAATGTCCAACCACTGGATTTTGTTCGGGATCTGATGGATTTACTGGACCGCAAGGATGCCGGACTTGACGCTGAAAGGCTGCTTGACGAGATTCTGGACATGGCGGCGTGTAAAGCAGCCGTGAAGGCCGGACAGAAACTGACCGACGGCGAGATCGAGCAGTTGCTCGCGGATAAGGAGACGGCGGAGTCTTCAACGCGCTGTCCTCACGGCCGGCCTACGACGATAAAATTTTCAATAAATGATTTAGAAAAGCAGTTCAAGAGAACCTGATGAATAAATGGCACTGGTTCTTATTAGCCCTTTCGTGCTGGATGGCCGCCGGATTTACTATATCCGGTCCTCGGCGGGACCGAAGCTGCGACGATACTCCCCTGCCCCATAAGGCCAACAGGATTGTCTCAATGGCCCCAAATCTAACAGAAATCCTTTTTGCGCTCTGCCTGGATGAAGAAATCGTCGGTGTCACACTATTTAGTGATTATCCGCCGGCAGCGACGAACAAAACGAAGGTCGGGACATTCTGGCAGCCGAATATTGAAGCCATTATAGCCGCCAGACCAGACCTGACCCTAACGGTGACGACAACGGGTTTTGATCAGCAAAAGTATCTTGCTATGCGACTGAATCGAATCGGCTATGACAGCCTGACATTACATCTAGAAACAGTATCCGATTTATTTGAAGCGATCGAAAATATTGGCCAGGCCACGGGCCATCAATCCGAAGCTCATCGACTGACCAACGATATAAGGACAAAGCTCGACAGGCTTTCAGCATTGGTTGACACGGGTGACAAGGTCAAAATCCTTTACGTGGTCCAGAGACAACCACTCCGGGTGGCGGGAAGAGGTACATTTGTCAACGAAATGATCGAGCTGGCCGGCGGTGAGAACGCCATCGGCCCAACAGTACACAGATATCCGCCCATCGGAGCAGAGCAGGTTATTGGAAGTGGCGCCGAAGTGATCATCGAACTGGCCATGATGCAAAAAAACATCGCTGAACAGAAGCAGACCGCTATGGAATACTGGAGCAGATTCAGCAGCTTACCGGCTGTCCAGAATGGACAGATTTATGTGATAAAAGGCGATACAGTCTCCCGGCTTGGGCCTCGATTATACGAGGGGATAGAAACAATTGCTCGGTGCTTGAAGCCCCATTTGTTTGAAAACTGACACGATGAGTCAATTATTGACGCCAGGAAAGTTAATCATCAGAATCACGTTGGCACTCGGAGTGCTTTTGGTGGTTATGCTTGCGTGCTCGATGGTTGGCAGCGAGAAGGTCTCATTGAACGCCGTATTCAGTAGGCTCGGGGATGAAACAACAACCAACCCTGATTATGAGATTTTCGTTCGGGTCCGGCTGCCTCGAATCATCTTAGCATGCCTGGTGGGTGCCGCCCTGGCCTGTTCGGGTGTCGTCTTCCAGGCCCTTTTACGGAATCCGCTTGCCGATCCGTATATCTTAGGCATCTCGAGCGGAGCAGGTTTAGGGGCCATGATCGCCGTCATCAGTGGGCTGAATTGGACGCTATGGGGGCGCTCTCCCATCGCCGTCTTCGCATTTATTGGGGCACTGGGGACGGTTTGGCTGGTCTGGCTCATCGGCCGGCTCACGGGTAAGTACTACGTCACGGGCCTGCTGCTTGCCGGCGTTGTAGTAAATGCGTTCTTTTCGGCACTGATTATGTTTCTGACCTCCATAACCAAAGCGGAACACGTTCAATCAACGATATTTTGGCTCATGGGCAACATGACGGAGGAAGATTTTCTGGTCCTTTGGATCGGAACCGGATGCGTAGTCGGTGGAATGATCGCATTGTTTTTCATCAGCCCGCAACTCAACGCCCTGAGCTTCGGTCCCGAGGTGGCCAGAAGCATGGGTGTCAATACGGGCAAAGTCCGGATCCTTGCCTTTGCCATTGCCGCGGGGATTACGGCTATCGCCGTCAGCCTGAGCGGTTTGGTGGGATTTGTCGGCCTTGTCGTTCCACATGGCGTTCGTTTGGTCCTCGGACCCGACCATCGCCAACTGTTACCCATCAGCGGCATTATGGGCGCGATATTTCTCGTCGCCGCCGATACCCTGGCACGCACGATCATCACTCCGGCACAATTACCCGTGGGCGTTGTGACGTCTATTGTCGGCGGGCCCTTCTTTTTAGTCCTGCTGGTCAAATACAGCAGAAAAGTGAGTTGGCTACAATGAGCAGTATCATCAAGATAGACAATCTGAGCTTCGGTTATACTTCAAATGACATGGTGCTTGAGGGCGTCAGCTTCAACGTCGAGACGGGAATATTTTTGGCGATAGCCGGACCCAATGGAGCCGGCAAGAGTACACTGCTTAATCTCATCAGCGGTACGTTAAAATCTCAATCCGGTACTATAAGGATCGATGATACGTCAATAGGATCGTATAGCCCTCGAAAGCTCGCTGAGAAAGTCGCTGTCGTAAGGCAGGAACATGCGCCGATTTTCGGTTTTTCAGTTATCGAGACGGTGATGATGGCGAGAATCCCCTATTACGGCTCGGCGGGCTTTGAACGTCAGGTTGATAGAGATATTGTCAATGAAGCCCTCGAACTGACGGATACAACGCATTTCGCCTCCCGCCCCATCACAAGCCTGAGCAGCGGCGAACGACAGCGCGTTTTTATCGCGCGCGCATTGGCCCAGAACAGCCCCGTCCTGCTTCTCGATGAGCCGACAAACTTTCTGGATCCGAAACATCAGGTGAATATCTTCGATTTGCTCAAAGCGGCACAACGAGAAAAAGGAAAAACAATCGTTGCTGTAACGCACGATATCAACTTAGCGGCACAATACTGTGACCAGGCCCTTCTTCTCGGAACCGGCGGCTCCTTCAAATCCGGTGGCGTCCAAAAGGTCTTATCCACAGAACAAATCAAGAACACCTTCCAAGTCGATTTTTTCGCAGGTGCTATCGGAACCGAGCAATTCTTCATCCCTTTGGGCAAGTTCGCTAAATATAGCACACAGAGTAAAGATTCCCCGGAAAAGATGTAGTTTTAACTATTTCTTTAATAATGACTTACGTCTATTTCAGCATTTTAGCTTGAACAATCCGACAACGTTGTCTATACTTGTCCGACTTGAACGGACATCCTTGACAACAGAGGCCATGCTCATTGTTGCATCTATGCCGAGATAGATTAGATCATTATCTCATTCCGTGCATGGCAAAAGGAGTTAGGAGTCAGAAAGGCAAACGAAGAAGTGATGCAAAAACGTAAGAAAAAAACCAGGAAAGAAGTCAGTGCAACCCGAAGGAAGAAACGGAGTCTTTCGGCGGCCGATTTCAAAAAATTCAGAGAAATGCTGCTGGAAAAACGTCGAGAGATACTTATAAACGTCACCGAGTTCGAAGATGAGGCCCTCAAGAAATCCCGGCTGGATGCCACGGGAGATTTATCGTGTATGCCGATTCATATGGCCGACCTCGGAACCGATAACTACGAACAGGAATTTGCACTCGGGCTCATGGATAGCGAGAGGAAACTGCTCAGAGAAATCGACAAGGCCCTGGGACGCATCGAAAACAAGACGTATGGCATCTGTGAAGGCACCGGCAAACCGATCCCGAAAACCCGCCTGAAAGCTCAGCCGTGGGCCCGATATTGCGTCGAATATGCGCGGATGCTGGAACAGGGGCTTGTCACAGAGCCGGAAGAATAAACTTGCATATGGAACTGCGATGTCCGGTCTGCCACAAGACCCTAACAACATCCGCCAAGAAACCAACCGAGCAAGCACCATTTTTTCCTTTCTGTAGTCGACGATGCAAGCTGATCGATTTGGGCGCCTGGTTGGATGTCGAATATCGAATAGCCTCCGATTCTCAGCCCGACGAATCAGAACACTCCTCCGACGATATTCACCCCAATTCTAATGAGGAATGAACGATCCAATTCAAAGACAATTTCTTATGGACTTGTTAATAATCGACCGATAATATCTATAGATACTTGAATATGTTTTAGAAACGCTCAAAAAACAACGAGTACATTCCTGAAAGGAAACAAAATGGGCAACGGCAGAGAATCCTTCCGATTGTTTGACGGCCTTTTCTTTCCAAGAATATTTCAGACGTTTCGCATGTCCATTCAACCGACAAAGCTGATCATAATCGCTTTGGCTCTGGCGGTGATATGTCTGGCGGGTCGAATCATGGACCTCAGCAAAACCGTCGTCGTCGCGGCGGGCTCTCAGGCCAAGCTTACCGAGCTGGACATTTATATTTCTAATCCCGATCAAATACAGAAATTTCTCGATACGTTCAAAGAGCAAGAAGAAGGCGTCGGCGTTTTCGATACGCTCTGGCATTTCTCCGCCGACCGATTCCAAGGCGCGGTCGATTCGGTATTTGCGTTCGATCTTCCCGGATTAGAGGACAACATCACGGGATTTTTCCTGTGCTTGGGATGGGCGCTGAGACATCACACCGTTTATTGCATTATCTTTTTTGTGATCATACTTGCCGTAATGTCGATTGCCGGAGGCGCAATCTGTCGAATCGCCGCTCTGCAATTTGCCCGTGGGGAGAAGCCCGGCTTGACCGAAGCGCTGCGATACAGCACAAAAAGATTTTTGAGTTTCTTTACCACCCCGTTGGCCCCCCTCATCATCATTGCGTGTATTGGCGTGTTTATACTGCTTTCAGGGCTGATGGGTAATATTCCTTACGCCGGAGAGTTGATCGTCGGCCTCGGCGCCCCATTGGCTTTATTGGCCGGCGCCCTTATCGCCGTTATTCTCATCGGAGCGGTCGCGGGATTCAACATGATGTTTCCCGCAGTCGCTTACGACGGATCCGACTGCTTCGATGCAATCAGCCGGTCGTTCAGCTATGTTTATGCCAAGCCCTGGCACATGCTTTTCTATACCTCGATCGCCGCGATCTATGGCTCCATCTGTTATACCTTCGTTCGCTACTTTGCCTTTTTATCGCTTTGGATTACACGATTCTCCGTGCAGATCGCCCTCTGGGTAAACGACAGTGCCGACAAAGCCAACAAACTCACCACGATCTGGCCGAAGCCGGAGTTCAGGGACCTGCTCGGCTCTTCAGGTCCGGTCCCAACGAGTTATACGGAAACCATCGCGGCGTTTTTGATCTACTTATTCCTGCTGGTCGTTGTCGGATTGGTCGTTTCTTTCATCATCAGCTTTTACTTCTCCGCGAATACGATTATCTATTCCCTGATGCGCGGCAAAGTGGACAATACGCCTCGTGAGGATATTTATATGCCTTTTGAAGAGGCGGACGTCGAGCCTTTCGCAACCGAATCCGATTCTAAGAAGGAACAATCCCCGCCAGCGCCTGAACCGCAGACGGACTCCTCTTCATCCGAATAATAAATAATATATACCTAACCTTCGATTTTGCTCAAGCCGATAGAAACAATAAGACTAAAAGGCGGTATGCGCAAATCGCACGGCCGATAAGATTCGGTTGGATATGGCACGAACGGGAAATGATGCCTGAGACAGATATGAACACGTTGCGGGATGATAAGAATCAGGATGCCCCGGTATCCTCACACCGCTCCCGCATGATGCTTCTACGTTATAGAAGACCTTTGATCTTATCGGCCCATATCATTGCCTTTGCCGTCTCCCTGATGCTTTCCTTTCTTATCGTGCAGAATATGCAGTTCCGACGAGAATGGCTTAGTCTGTATGCTCCGTTGCTTCTGTTCTTTCTTGTTATTAAATTACCCGTGTTCGGGCTCTTTAAGCAATATCGCGGCTGGTGGCGCTACGTGAGTATCTCAGATCTGCATGGGATAGTCCAGGCATCCCTCGTCAGCACTTCTCTCATCGTGGTTTTATGGTTTACAGTCGGCCAGATCGCCTCAATCCGCCCGTATCTGCCATCGGGTATGGACCGGCCCGCCGAAGGTGTCTGCATTGCCGATATGTTCGCCACGATTCTAATCCTTGGGGGGTTACGAATCATCATAAGGCTTTATTATGAAGCGTTCCGTACGGCGGAAGCCGGACGGTTAAAGCGATTTCTTATCGTCGGGGCGGGCAACGCGGGCGAAGCCCTGCTGCGAGAGGTCGTCCGTATGCCCGTGGTTCAATACCATGTCATCGGCTTTATCGACGATGATCCCGTCAAACAAGGCACTCACATTCATGGAATACCAGTCCTCGGCACCGTCGATCAACTCCCCAAGGTCTGCGAGGAACGCTCCATCGAGGAAATCGCTATCGCCATGCCGTCGGCCAATCCTCTTCGGCTTCGACGCGTTATCCAGGTCTGTGAGGGTACCCAGATTCGCTTTCGCACCGTCCCATCCATCACGGACATTGCCTCCGGGAAATTCCGCGTTTCCCAGATTCGCGATGTGGATATAAACGACTTATTGGGTAGAGAGGCCATACAGCTTGATTTGGACTCGATTGAAGCTTTCTCTAAAGATAAGACGATTCTGGTCACCGGGGCCGGAGGGTCCATCGGTTCGGAGATGTGCAGACAATTGTGTTATTTTAATCCGAAGCTGCTGGTCCTTATCGAGCAGGCCGAGAATCCGTTGTTCTACATCGAGCGGGAACTGCGTAAGCGGTTTCCGGCGGTCGGCATCAAAACGCTTGTCTGTAACATTACTGACGAGAATCGGGTGGACGATATTTTTGAAGCCTATCAGCCCCAGGTTGTCATCCACGCGGCCGCTCACAAGCATGTCCCCTTAATGGAGCTCAATCCGGGCGAAGCAATCAAGAACAACGTAATGGGTACGCAAATCGTCGCCGATGCCGCAGACGGTCATGGCGCCGCGCACTTTGTCATGATTAGCACCGATAAAGCCGTCAACCCGACGAGTATCATGGGCTGCTCCAAGCGAATTGCGGAGATGTATATTCAGGCCCTCAGCCGGACCAGCAAGACGCATTTCGTCACAGTGCGATTCGGCAACGTCCTCGGCTCAGATGGCTCAGTTGTGCCTATTTTCAAGAAGCAAATCGCCGAAGGCGGCCCCGTGACCATCACACATCCCGAGATGAAGCGGTACTTTATGACCATCCCGGAAGCCAGTCAGCTTGTTCTGCAAGCGGCCACTATGGGAAAAGGGGGTGAGATTTTCGTGCTCGATATGGGCGAGCCGGTGAGAATACAGGACCTGGCCAGAGAGCTTATCACGCTGAGCGGCTTTCGGCCCGGGGAAGATATTGAAATCGTCTTTACCGGTCCAAGGGCCGGCGAAAAGCTTTTCGAGGAACTCTCTATCGAAGGCGAAGACATGCAGCGCACGAGGCATCCCAAGATTGGCATATGGAAGAATATCCCCATGGACTACGATAAGCTGCGAACGGGCATCGACGAGCTTCTAACTGTCGCCCGGTGTCAATTTCACGAGGAGTTAGCCGGGAAAATCAAAGAGCTTGTGCCGGAATATACCGGTATGAATGTCACCCACGAGAAAATCCAAAATTACTCAGATTGACCTTTTCTGTCCAAATTCACGTATTGTTGTTTCCCAAATCTCGAAAGTGAAAACGTCTGGCCAGCCCCGCCCCCTTTAGCACGGATTTCGCTTGACAACAAGAGACCGGATTCGGTATATTTAGAATGGTGGAGTTTGTGGATTTCGGTCGGTTGAACTATGAAACCGATGTATTTAGCGAAAAATCAACCTAACCGGAAGGAGAATAAACGAAGCATTGAGCTATCGGCGGAGAGTGAATCTTTCGCAGTCAGCTTACCTGCTTCTCAAGCAGCAATTGGCTCTTGAGGAAAGGAGGTGGTTACAAATCACAACACATCATCCTGTGTAAATGGACAAACTCAATACTGTGTTTGTAAAAACTATTTTAAATTATCTCATTTGAAGGAGGCGTATTATGTATCGAAAATTATTGTATGTACTTTCTATTATGGTGGTCCTCAGCCTGGCCGGCAAGGCCCCGGCTCAGGATGCAGATGTGCTGATCCGCAATCCGGATGTGGGTATGCCGGTGATCGACGGCGTTATAGATGATCCGTGGTCCTACGCTACGGAACAGGAGATAGCAAATACGGTTTCGGGAAGCGATCCCAGCGGATCTGCGGATTGCTCCGGCACCTGGCAGGCGCTCTGGAGCTACGACTATATATACGCGCTGGTCGTGGTCAACGATGAGACGTTGAATAATGACTCGGGTCCCGGAAGTAAATGGAACGATGACAGCGTCGAATTCTATATCGATGGGGATAACAGCAAAGGTAGTACCTGTGATGAAAATGACCACCAGTATACCTGCAGGTGGAATAACAATGAACTGGAAGACCCCAGTGCAATCCATAACGGGGAACCGAGTATCGTGGGCTTTGAATACGCCATCGCGACGACCGGAACCGGTTATATTTACGAAGCCAGAATACCGTGGACGAGCATCATGGGCGAGCCAGCGACAGCAGGCCAATTAGTCGGTATCGAGGTCTTCATCAACGATGATGATGACGGCGACGCTCGAGATTCACAGATTGCTTGGTTCGGAACAGATGGAAACGGTTGGCAGGATCCCAGCTTGTGGGCCACGGCCCTGCTCGTGGCCGGCAATAAAGCCGGGGCACCCGAACCGGCTGACGGAGCTCTTCATCCGGATATATGGGCGACCTTGAGGTGGATAGCCGGACCAACGGCGGTCTCGCATGACGTCTATATCGGCACTGATCCGGATGCCGTCGAAAATGCCACACATGATTCAGAAGAATTCCGAGGCAACCAGACGTTAAACTATATTGTTATCGGATTTCCAGGTTTCCCCTATCCGGAGGGTCTTGCCCCAGGCATGACCTATTCCTGGAGAATCGATGAGATAAACGCTGAGGGCACCGTTTATAAAGGAGTCGTCTGGAGCTTCTCGATTCCGCCTAAGACGGCTTATGGCCCAATCCCGGCCGATGGGGAGGGATTGACGGAAACGACAGTCATATTGACCTGGACGCCGGGATTTGGCGCGAAATTGCACACGGTTTACTTCGGTGATGATTATGACACGGTCAACAACGCCACTGTGGGCGCCCCGCGCGGAACACCTACCTACGATCCCGGCCCGCTTGAAGCGGAAAAGGTTTACTACTGGCGGGTCGATGAGTTCGACGGCCTCGAAACATATAAAGGCGACGTCTGGGCCTTTACGACACCGGGTACGGTTGGGAATGCACAACCGGCAAATAACGCTACGGGCGTGCAAATGACGACCACACTAAGCTGGACGCCGGCGGACAATGCAACCTCGCACCAGTTGTACTTCGGTATGGATAAAGACGCTATGCAAAACGCCACAACCGCTTCGCCGGAGTATGTCGGCACTAAGACGCTCGGTAATGAAAGCCACGATCCGGGCAAGCTCGACTGGTATACGAGCTATTACTGGCGAGTGGACGCGGTCTATTCAACGCATACCGTCAAGGGGCTGGTCTGGAGCTTCATGACCGCCGATTTCGTTTTGGTTGACGACTTCGAGAGCTACACTGACGACGACGCCGCGGGTGAAGCCATCTGGCAAACGTGGGTCGATGGTTTCGGCGTTGCGGATAACGGCGCTCAGGTCGGTAATTTACTTCCTCCATATTGCGAACAAGCGGCTATCCATAGCGGAAGTCAGGCCATGCCATTGTTCTACGTGAACGTCGACGGAGTATCGAACTCGGAGGCGACTCTTCCATTGACCGCGACGCGGGATTGGACGGCCGAGGGTGTCGGGCAATTATCGCTTTGGTTCCAGGGCGGTTCCACCAATGCGGCCGATCCGATGTATGTGGCGATTGCCAACAGCACCGGCGTACCCGCCATCGTCGTGAACGACGACCCGGAAGCGGCGCTGGCACGCGCATGGACCGAGTGGGTGATTCCGCTGCAAATCTTTGCCGACCAGGGCATCAACCTCGGCAACGTCGATAAGTTCGCGATTGGCCTGGGCAGCAAAGCGGGTGTAGCCGTCGGTGGATCGGGTAAGATGATCATTGACGATATCCGGCTATACCGGCCGTAACAATGTTGTCGGCAAAAAAACAGATACTGTTTTCGTCGAATCAACATCAGGATAACACCAAAGGGGCCTATACCGGTCGGTCCGGTATGGGCCCTTTCTTGCATCTCAAACGGGCTCCTCAAATTCCCGTCGATCTATCTATGAAGCTTGTCGAGATGCTTCTGATGATTGGAATTCGATTGACCGGGACGTGTGAATCTGTAATGATGTCCGGCGGTTGCCTCTTTGGTTATCGTCGCTTTGGTGATAGGGGCAGAATAGCCTCATTTTCACCCCGGTGATTCGAGGAACTTTTTAGGATTTTATTGGTCTAATAGAGGAGTGAAACGTTGACGGACGCCGCAAATGTTGACATTTGGCGCCAACAGGCCGCCGGAAAACCAATGAATATCGACGATAACGTGCTGGTCGAACAATGCCGGCAAGGGGATCCTACGGCCATCGAGCGGCTCATTCTCAAGTATCAGAACCGTATTTACAACGTGGTGTTAAAAATATGTGCCGATCCGGACGATGCCGCGGAACTTACGCAGGAAACATTTGTCAAAATAATAGAGAATCTGAATAAATTCGAGGGCCGAAGCAGCTTTTACACCTGGGCATTCAGAATTGCTGTTAATCTGACCCTGAATTATTGCCAAAGGAATGCCAAGCTGGTGATCAGATCACTGGATTCCGATGAAGGATCGTACGATCATCAGGCAACGCACGCTCTAAAGGAGCTGCTGAGTGATGACAAATCGCCCGATCCGGCGGCAATGGCTCAGAATAAAGAGGTGTATGAAATCGCTATTAAAGCCATAAGGGAGCTGGACGAGCCCCAGAGAGCAGTGTTGGTATTACGGGATATCGAAGGAATGAGTTACGCCCGGATCGCAGACGTGTTGGGTATTGAGCTGGGTACGGTCAGAAGTCGATTGAGCCGGGCCAGATCCAGGCTGAGAGAAATTTTGGAGGCCATTTTGCCATGAGAGAGAATTCGGACAAAAATACGTATGATTCTGAGGCGCGTATTGACGAATTGCTCAATAGCTATATCGATGGTGAACTCAAAACAGGCCAAAAAACCGAGGTCGAAGATCTCATAGCTCGTGATCCCACAATGGCACGGCGTCTTCGACAACTCCAGCAATGCAAGACGCTGCTCGGTGCCCTGCCCCGTGCTGAGGCGCCGCCAACGGTGCTGGAGGGCGTCAAGGCCTCACTGGCCGAAAGAACGCTCCAAACCGGGAGATCCGTTACCAACGAAAGAATACAGAAAAAATACCCTCGCGTCCACCGTGTGCTTGCTGCCGCCGCGATCATCGGTCTGGCTGCTGTTCTGACAACCGTTATGCGACCGCTACTCACCGAACGGCCCGCCTCGGAACAGCCATTTACTGCTGAAACAAATGAAGGGACACAATCCCCGCTCAAAATCCTGACGCCGCGCGAATTCAGCGGAACGCTCGAACTCAAAACGAGTGACCTGTTGGCGGTAAGCGCCTCAGTCAAAAAAGCCATTGAGGGTATCCATCGCTTAGAGGCCATTCGTCCCGAACGCCGAGAGGATAGACGTATCTACACGTTAAGCTGTCGTAAGGAGGAATTGAACTCGCTATTAGCTGATCTGGAGCCTGTGTGGTCCGCGCTCGACTCAGCGACGCTGTGCGTGAACACGAACGTCTTCGGTGAACGGGTCGTTGTTGAGACCGTGACGACCGAGCAAATAGCGAAAATCGCCGAGCAGGATTATCTGGAAAATCGCATCGAAATAGCAAGAGATTTTGCCGCCTTGAACAAAATGGCGTCACTGCTTCCGGGCAAAGCGATTGCGACCGCCATCGAAGGCCAAGATGACTATCTTGTCCACCCGTGGCGAGTGCCTAAACCATCTCTGGCCGAGCGTGAAGATCCCATCGGAAAAACACCGGGCCAAACCGAAGATCAACAAACCGTCCATCTGACAATTGTCGTAGGCTGGTAGGGATGCTGGAGATACAAAACAGTTGCCTGGTGGTGGTTGACGTCCAGGGCAAGTTGGCACAGTTAATGCATGACAAGGATGTCTTGTTCAGGAACATCCAGATTCTCATCCACGCCGCTCATATTCTGGACATACCTATCCTTTGGTGTCAGCAGTGTCCGAACGCGCTCGGACCGACGATCCCGGAGATTGCCCAACTCCTCGCCGATCACGAGCCGATCAACAAATCTGCTTTTAGTTGTTGCGGCGTCGAGGACTTTAACAGCGAGCTCAACAAATCCGCGCGAAACCAGATTCTACTGTGCGGCATCGAAACGCACGTCTGCATCTATCAGACTGCCATTGATCTTTTACGAAAGGGCTTTGAGGTAAACGTCATCGCCGACGCAGTCTCTTCGAGGGCTTTGGAGAATAAGCAGATCGCACTACAAAGAATGGCCGTTGAGAACGCCAACCTCTACTGCACGGAAATGGCCTTGTTCGAGCTGCTCCGGACCGCCGAACATCCACGATTCAGAGACATTGTCAAGCTGATAAAATAAGTCCACCACCGTGAGCCATCCTGATCTGTGAGCTTTTTAATCGCTTGTGTATGTTATGCTTGACGAACAAAGGCGAAAACATTAGAATTTTCATTGCTCCTATGATAATTGATTTTGCTCAATAGTTTAAGGAAAGTGATCGTGCGCGGCTGAGAAATGAATTGAGATATCGCCTGAGAACTTTCGGTTCTTGAGGCATCATCATTCAGGGTGATCGCCGATGAGGTATTGATTCGTTTCGGATGGGCAATCGATCATGAGCAAATCATCGTTACAATTTCATCGTGTTACCTACTTTTATGAAACTTCCAGCGAGCCCATATTGGAGAATGTATGCGTACAGCTTACCCATAGCTGGACTGGCATCATCGGAGGCAATGGAGCAGGGAAGACAACGTTCTTAAAGCTGGCTTGCAAGCAACTCAAACCGGTACAAGGCAAAATCATCACTCCACAAAATGTCATTTATTGTGACCAGCGTACGGATGAGATTCCGATTGAGCTGAGTCCATTGCTTCAGTCCTCCGATGCACAAGCACGTAAGCTTCGCGGACAATTGGGCCTTCAATCCGACTGGCAATCACGATGGCACACCCTCAGCCATGGCGAACGTAAGCGAGCCCAGATTGCTATCGCCCTATGGCAAAAACCCCATCTCCTGGCCCTCGACGAGCCGACCAACCATATCGACTTGCCGACTCGTCAATTGTTAATGCAAAGCCTAAAGCAATATCGAGGGATTGGATTGCTGGTTAGTCACGACCAGGAAATGCTGGATCAGCTCTGCCGCCAGACGTTATTTATTGACACGAAAAAAGTGAGTCAATATCCGGGAGGATATACTCAAGCAATCAAACTTAAAGACGCCGAATATCAACGCATGCAAAGAAGACGTTCCAAGACTCGGAATCAATTGACACGTTTACAATGCGAACGTAAACGACGGAAAGTCGAAGCCGGCAAAGCCGATCGGAAACGTTCAAAACGAGGATTATCACCGAAAGATAGTGACGGACGGGCTAAACACGATCTCGCACGCGTCTCAGGAAAAGACGGCCAGGCCGGACGCCAGCTCAGTCAACTGGATGGTAGATACAAACGTATCCAAGAGCAACTCAATAATACATTTGTAGCAAAGCAAACTTCGAGCCGGATCACATTACACGGAGAATATGCACGTCAGGACAGATTGTTACGCATTAAGCCGGGTTTTCTGGACCTGGGTCATGAGAGAACACTCCACTTTCCCGGATTGGAGATGGCACCGACAGATCGAATCGGTCTTATCGGCCCAAACGGCGCCGGTAAGAGTACACTGATTCAGTATGTAATCAAACACAAGGCCATACCGGAAAAAAGGCTCGTATATATCCCCCAGGAAATGGATGCCGCTCAGGCCCATCAGATCCTGTGTAGGGTTCGGCAAATGCC
>Ga0272442_10005270_pt1 | contig 17344 bp, 12 predicted proteins | sample SSMForm2O_FD_200262 | JGI IMG/M metagenome (GOLD analysis project Ga0272442, IMG submission 200262) | Marine sediment archaeal communities from Little Sippewissett salt marsh, Falmouth, MA, United States - SSM-Form-2O | ecosystem: Environmental > Aquatic > Marine > Wetlands > Sediment ... | reverse complement strand
CGATGCCATAGCCTGTGGCGCGGTCGTGAAGGTCGGCTGGTTTTTGTCCTGAAACAACGGGATTTGAGACGGCGTGTACGGTGATAAAATTTCCGAAGCCATCTTTGAAATCACCGGTGTATTTTGGTGAGCCGGGTTTTCGATTTTTTCCGGGTACCGAGGGGAACCATCTTCGCGGCCAGATATTCGAAACGGCAGGCACGCACAAGGCAAAGCCGGCATCGTTCCATTCGTCGATGCCGTACTGGATGGTGCTGCCGAGATGCTGGTCACCGCAGAGGTGGAATGCAAATGCACGGCGCATTTCGCGCAGGACTTTGTTTCTTCCTGTCTGCGGCCAGCCGTCAGAGTCCATATCCGCAACAGGGATGTCACCTTCAGGATATTGTCCGGGGGCTGTTATTCTAAGGGTCGGGACTATATCATCACCGAAAGCGGGGCCGGGCAGTGTTGCAACATTGGCAAAAAGGGTCTGTGACAATACGACTTTCATCCAGGCACCGCAGCTATAATCATCTGCCCAGTCGCGAAGGAACTTAAGCTGCCTTTCACCAAGGAGAACGGCACCGGGGACATCGGCTTCTTTTTGGGCGTCAAAGTCGTGATTTTTTGCCCAGCCGTTAACGACATTGGCCTTTGGGAGCATAACAGTGGGGGAGGACTTGAACTTGCGGTCTTCTATGATTGCAAAGCTGATACCGCCATAATTCATCGGGCAGTAATATACACCTATTCCCTGCTCGATTGGCGTCGGGTCGTAGGGGTCAGGGAGGTGGCTTGTCTGTGTGCGTTCGACCATTTTGACCCATTCAGCGGGCATAGTGTATCCGCCGCTATCCTGTCCTTTTTGTCCCTGTCCTTTTGCGGGCCTGCCACCTGCTCCCCAAATGTTTCCATGGTAAACATCGTGGTCATCGGGGAGGCAGACAGAGGGGCGGTCGCGCATAAGGTCTGCATAAGCCCATCCCCAGATGTACCACTTCCTCAGGTAATCGAGACAGGCGGCATCTAAGGGACTTCGCTGGACACCGTAACCGGCGACTCGCTCATAAATCTGGTCGCCGGTAAAGACAAGGACGTCGGGATTGTGGGTACTGACGTGTTTTACAACATCGGTATTGGGGAATCCTGTGTCGTTGTTACCAGTGAAGCCGGCAACGACGATAGTTTCTTTGTCGGTTGGCTGGCGGCGTATAGTACCTTGCCAGTAATAGTCTTTTGGTTTGCCGTTTGCTTCGGTGAGGGCATAAGCCAGGCGATAGGGGATGTCACGTGAGGAGTCCCAGTTTTCTATTCGGAAGGTCGCGGTGCGGGAGAGCTTGTGGATTTTGGCCTCGGCGATGGTTTTCCAGTCGGAGTTGGGTTTTTCCCGAACCTGCAGACGGACGGACTGCGGGTCGTCTTTGCCTACAGGGGCCATTTGAGCTGTCATTTTCAAAATGCCCCTGCTTAAGGTATGCTGAGCGAAAAGGATAGGGCCGAAGGTTTGGTCTTTATTGACCCTGACTTTAGTGCCGGAGACCTTCCAGTCGGAGAACCAGAACCGGCCGTTCTCGCAGACCAAAGCAAGATTGCCGATAAGTTCAAAGAAACGTATTTGGTCTCTGGTGACAATGTCATATTTTTTTCCGGTTTTGGGGTCGCAGACTGCCAGGACGAGCTTGTACCTATCGCCGTTCATTCTTGTTGAGAGTCGAAGCTCAATGTCATCGAGGGAAGGAACGTCTGCATCGAGGACCGTATCGTTTATGAAGAGCTTGCTATCAGCAGTAATTCCAGCGTTTATTCCTTTACCGTATATGGCACTTTCACGATAGTCATCGAATCGTCCCTTTGCGCCGATGCGAAAACCGACCCAGCAGTCGTCGGCTTTTTGGTCGGTATTTATACGGCCCAGACGAACACTCATTTCGAAGCTGCCTTTTTGCTTTATCAATTGATGCGTTAAGAGGTGTATATTTCTGTCGGCGTCGCTGGTGATGCATTCCAATCGGCCGTTAGAGATGCGCCAATCCTGGAGGCGGTTTGCCCAATATTCGGGGCCCACCCATACGCGCTGGATATCTTTGGGCCAGGCACTGTTGAACTGATGGGCCAGGAGCGCCGGCGAAGATAAGAGAGAGACCAATATACCAATTGCAAAAATAACCTTTCGTAACTGTAGTCGTGACATAATGAAACTCCTATTTTTTGGTTTTGTGAGTTTATTTTTGATTATTCCTTGCGTTAATATGCCGTAATCCGGAGAAAATTTCAAGGTTTAAATTTTGAGCGGTTATTTTGCCTAACTGTGCTGTTACGCTCTTTTGGGCTCGGCGGTAAGGTCTACATTTAGAGCACAATTCAGCACCTAAAATGGAAAATTTTTAGGGGGCTGCTAAGAACTTACTTCTGGCGGTGTAAGGTCTATCAGTCGGGTTTGGGGGAGTTTGGTTTCGATGAGTTCACGGGCGAGATTAATCCAGCTTTTGCATTCATCGAGTACAACGCCGTCGCTGGTGGCGACAACTAAATCGGTTTTTTTGAGTTCAGCGTCGGGACTTATCGTCAGTTTGACCTGCCAGTTGAAGTTATTTTCAGCGGCGAGTTGTTCGATGAGGGTTTTTAATCGGCCGCTATTTGAGACGGGGCTGTCGAGCAGCCATAAGCAATCGTCTATGTGAGTCTCTTTTAAGAACCGGCCTATAAGCTGTACGGCTGGAATAGTCTCGGTAACTTTGCGGTATGTACCGTGTATGCTGGCGAGGTCCTTGAAGCAGCCGTCCCTGCCTTTGAAGATACAGGCGGCGCTGATAGCGGCTTCTATGGTTATAAGGATATTATATCCATCAATGGCAACAGGGCGAGAGGCAAGGTCGGCGATATCGATGCGGGTGGCTGTTCTTAGAGCGAGCTGGCTATCTGAGCAGGCTGAGCGCATAACGGCCAGTCTTTGACGCTTGGTAAGCGAGAACCTGTCACCGACCAGCTTTAGAGCACTTTTTTCGGCGTATCCTTTTGTCAATAAAAGTGAGAAGTCGGCGACGGCTTTGCGCAAATCCGGGATTTTATCGTCTGCAAATAATTTTGCATCGGCCGGATGCGGGCCTCTATGAGTTCGCTTGTCAGGCATATTTGATTGACTATTCGTTATTGACTATTTATTATTGACAAAAATGTCTGTTTTTTTCGGATAGTTAATTGTCAATAATCAATATTCAGTTGTCAATAGGTAAATGGCCAGTCATAATTTAGCACATATTAAGATAGACGAGCTTGAGGTTGTGGGGTATTCGGTGGCGGGCGAAGAGACCGTTGTGGCAATGCCGCAGTTAGATGTTTGCTTCGACATCGGTAAGGCACCGGACCAGATTATATCCATAAACAATGTTCTTCTGACACACGGCCATATGGACCATGCGGCAGGTATTGCATATTACCTTTCACACAGGAATTTCTGCGGTCAGTCGGCAGGGACAATTCTCGCACCGGAAAATTTACTCGGCCCGATGCGGCAAATAATCGACGGCTGGGGCATGCTGGACGGGAACAAAGTACCGGCGAACCTTGTCGGGGTAAAAGCAGGCGACGAATATCAAATAAAGCCTAATTTATTTGCAAGGGCGTTTCCGACGAAGCACAGTAAAGGCTCGGTAGGGTACAGCGTAATCGAGAAGCGAAAAAAGATTAAGCCGGAGTATGCCAAGCTAAAGGGGCCGCAAATCGTAGAGCTAAAAAAGCAGGGAGTTGAAATCGACTACCCGCTGGAGATTCCGATTGTTACGTACCTTGGGGACACGCAGTACGTTGATTTTTCGCAGTTGGGGTATATCACCAAAAGCAAGATTCTGATTGCCGAGTGTACGTTCTATGAGGTAGAACATGCTCGGAGGGCGGAGGCGGGTAAGCATATGCATATCGACGAATTTGCCGGGCTGCTGGAAAAGCTGGAAAACGAACATATTATTATTACACATACGACCCAGCGGACGGCAATGCGGGAGGTGCGCAAGATACTGAAAGGAGCGCTGTCGACGGAAAAGTATAAAAAGGTGATTTTGCTTATGGACCAGAAACTTCGATGAATAGAGGCTGAGAGCGATGTTATTTTTCGTAGTAAGGGCGGGCGGCCTTATATAAATTGAGGCGATTTTGAATTTCGGCGGCAAGGTTTTCTTCTTTTGCGGAGCGTGCCAACTGGAGGGCTTTTTGAGCAAAAGTGACGGCCTGGTCGAATTTTCCGGCTGCGGCGTAAGCTGCCGCTAATGTATCCAAGAAGCGGGGGATTCGGTATCCTGTAAACTGGCAGAGACGTTCGGCGAGGCGTATAGCTTTTTCAGGGTCACGGGAGGCAAGGGTGGGGTGTGTAGCTATGACCCATGCCAGATTATTCATAAGCTCAAGGTTGTCAGGAGCAAGACGCAGGGCCTGTTCAAAATATGCGACGGCCTGGTCAATTTCGCCCAGCTCGAGGAGTGTAAAAGCGAGGCGACTACAAAGGTCGGAACTGTTGGGTGCGATTTGAATTAGCAATCGGTACTGTTGGGCGGCCTGGCGGAAGCGGCACTGCAGGAAGAAGGCATTTGCGAGACCTTTTCGGGCTTGGGCAAGGCCGGGATTTAGGCGGAGTGCGTTTGTGAAACTTTCAACGGCCTCGTCGCTTTTCTGCTGCTTAGTCAGCGCTACTCCCATATTGTAATATACATCGGGGCGGTTCGGATTGACTTTCAGGGCATTTTTCCAAGAGATAACGGCCGGGTCAATTTTTCCGACGCGATAATACGCAGCGGCCAAGTTGTTGAGGGTATCAAAATGGTTGGGGCGTAGCCTGAGCGTTTGTTCGTAATGGTGGATGGCGTCATCAAACTTTTGTTGTTTAAAAAGCTCTTTGCCCAGCATGTGATGCACGACAAAATTATCATTGCCGGTTGCCGCCAGTGCATGGGTGAACAAAGAAAAACTGTTTTGCCAATGAGTAACCTGGCGCCAAGTACATATCATCATAGCCGAGGTCAAAACAAGGGCAGCAGCGGTCAGGGAAACGACCTTATAGCGCGATCGAGCAAGAAGGTCGGGCAGGCCCCAGGCAACGATAATAAATAAGCCGATAGCCGGTATGTAAGTGTAGCGGTCGGCAATTGCCTGCCCGCCGACCTGAACCAGGCCAATCATAGGGACGAGAGTTCCAAGAAACCAAAACCAGCCGACGGGGAGGTATTTACGGCTTCGGGCAAAACGAAGGACGCAAACGGATATAACCAGCAGAATCAGGACTGCGAGAACGACCGGCCATACAGACATACGGCCTAAAGCGGAATGGGGATAGAACACCGCCAAGCGGGTGGGCCAAATGAGCTTTCCGATGTATTTTACATAAGAAAGAAAAATGTTTGCAATTCTTGACATTAAAGGAAGGTCTGCGAATTCTGCCACCATCTTACCGGCCCGCTGAACAAAAAAAGTAATAATACATGAGATAAGTGAAAGTGCGAAGAAGGGGATTTTTTCCAAAAGCAGGCGATAAAAGACCGGCCAATGGAAAAAAGAGGCGGAGATTCGGCTGTTCGGGTCTTCAGGACTTTGGAGAGTTTGAGGATTGTTAAGACGACCGAGAGGCCAATAGTCCAGCAAAAGGAGCACAAAGGGCAAGGTAACAAGGGTCGGCTTGGACATAAGGCCCATTGCGAAAGCGAGTATTGTTAAAAGATACCAGGTTTTGTTCGGCTGGTTTACATAACGGCTATATGCGGCAATAGTCAATATCCAGAAGAACATGCTCAAAACATCTTTTCTCTCGGCTATCCAGGCAACGGACTCGACGTGCATAGGGTGCAGAGCAAAAGCGGCCGCTACAAAAGCACTTTGCCAGAGGGCAGCGGTGATTTGCTTTAGTACAAGAAAAAGCAAGAGGGTATTTGCTATATGCAGAAGCAGATTGGTTAAATGGTGGCGGCCGGGATTAAGGCCGAATAATGTGCAGTCAAGCATATGGCTAAGCCATGTCAACGGAAACCAGTTTGCGGCATAGCCCGTTTTAAAGGCCCAGATAACACCCTTTGCCGTCAGTCCGTCTTTAACATTCGGATTTAATGTAATATATTCATAATCATCGTAATCAACGAAGTCAAAATTTTGCACCTGCCAATAAACGGCAATGGTAGCGAATGCCAGAGCCAAACAAATAGCCAAAGTCAGATTTTTTTTCGGTATTTTATTCATCCGCTCGAGATATGGCTGAGATTCGGTAAGATTCATTTCGTGCAATTTCACTTCTCGTAATATGGCTGACCGGCTTCATACAGAACGAGGCGCTCTTTGATGTCCTCTTCGAACTGCTGGTCTTTGGCGGCCTGCGCCAAATCCAAAGCCTTTTGAGCGGTAGTTACAGCATCAGAGAACCTTCCGGCAGCGGCATAGGCCGCAGATAAAGTATCCAGAGAGCCGGGGAGTTGATAGTTGCTAATTTCGCAGGCTTTTTCTGCAAGGGTAACGGCCTTTCGGGGTTCTCGGAAGTTTGGATTGGGGTTCGTGGCCAATATCCAGGCCAGATTATTCATAAGCTCGATACTCTGGGGCTGAAGTTGTAATGCTTTTTGCCAGTGATAAATAACCCTTTCAAAATCTCTTTGGCGGTGAAAAATCATTCCGAGTTCCTTATGTACATCAGGCTGGTTGGGGTCAAGTTCTATTGAATACTCATAGTGAGTTGCGGCATCGTCTAATCTTTTCAGTTTGATGAAGACGGCAGCGAGCTTATTATGTGTTTGCGGCCAATCGGGCTTTAGCCTCAAAGCCTCCTGAAACTGTTCTGCGGCCAGTTCGAATTTTCCCTGTGCGACATATACAATGCCTAAATTTTGGCGGGCATTAAGATGGTCCGGCTTGAGGCGGAGCGCTTCACTGAAATGTGCGGCAGCTTCATCGTATCGAGTTTGTTCGAAGAGTATCAACCCGAGATTGTTATGGGCGTCGTAAAGGCGGGGATTTATTCTCAAGGCAAGTTTAAATTGTATAGCGGCTTCTTCAAGGCGTCCCTGTTCGATGAGTATTACACCAAGATTATGGTGCATCACGAAATTATTTTCCGTAACTTCCAATGTACGTTCGTATAAAGTAATATCGTTTCGCCAGTAGGCCACCTGAAACCATGTACATATAGTCCAGGCCGAGAGAATTACAATGGTCGAAGCAGTAAGGAGGAATTTGGCATAACGCCAGCGGCTGAAGAGTTCTGCAACCGCCCACGCAATAATGATAAATAAACCGATTGAGGGCAGGTATGTATAGCGGTCGGCTATAGCCGCCCCTCCTACCTTAACCAGACCAATAACCGGTACCAGTGTCCCCAAATACCACAACCAGCCCATCAACAACCACGGCCAGCGCCGTCGGTGGTAAACAGCTATCACAGTAATGGCAATCAGGACAATAATACTGATAGCCAGTAAACCTTTGGCCACGACGACCTGCGTCGGATACAAAACAGCAAGTTTGGACGGCCAAACCAATTTTAGAATATACCGGCAATAGGAAATAACTGCGTTTGCCATGCGCAGAAGCAAGGGCATCGATTTTGTTGCCCCGGCACTGGTCTGCACTCGAAGAGTTATTACGGATAAAATGATTACAAGAATAATAAAGGGAATCTTCTCGGCAACTAAACGAGAAACCGATATTTTAACTTTCACTGCACTTGTGTTATCTTCAGCTTGTCCTTTATGACCGTCCAAAGCATTGGTTTTAAAGCGTCGCAAGGGCCAGTAGTCCAAAAGGAGCAATACAAACGGCAAAGTTACCACCATGGGCTTTGCCATAAGGGCCAGAGCAAAGCTCAGGAGTGTTAATAGATAACGACTTATATTAGGCGTTTTGACATAATATAAATATGCTGCCATAGTCAGGAGCCAAAACAGGGCACTTAAAACATCCTTACGCGAAGAGGCCCAGACAACGGGCTCTACGTGAAGCGGGTGAATAGCAAAAGCGGCAGCAACAAAAGCACTCGGCCAGAGTGCTCCGGTCATTGCCTTTAATACAGCAAAGAGCAGTAAAGTATTTACGATGTGAAAAAACAAATTTGTCAGGTGGTGCCAGACAGGTCTTAGTCCGAACAACTGGCAGTCCAGCATATGCGAGAGAGAAGTCAAAGGATGCCAGTTGCTGCCGTGCCCTTCTTCTGTAACAGTGAAAGCCCACCTGATATTTTCCTTTGTCAGGCCGGTAGAGACGTACGGATTTTCGGTGATATAAGTGTCGTCATCATAATCGATAAAATCATTGTGCCTGACCCTTTCAAAAGCAACAAAAGTGAGAAGAGTCAGAACAATGCAAATCAATGGAACATAATCTTTTTCGAGTATTTGCTTCATTAACAGGCAAACAACCTTAAACCAAGTTTTTTTTGACGAGCTTCTTATATTGCCGGGCGAGAACTGGTCAGGCACAGTTCTACAAGTTGGTCAATTACCGCAGTGCCGGCACACATTACTTTATCGGCACCACCCCAATAGAGTTTCAAAGTTCCATCTTGCTCGGGCACAGCTCCACAGGTAAAGACAACATTATGGACATACCCGACAATTTCCCATGGGTCTTCGGGTTGTAGAATCCAGCGGTCTGCGACGCCGAGGACTTTTTCGGGTTCGTCGAGTTTGTGCAGGGCAACACCGAGGCGATAGACACAGCCGTCCATTGTAGGAAATGCTCCGTGATAAATATTCAACCAGCCTTTTTCGGTGCGAATCGGGGGGGCGCCGGGTCCGATTTTCATTTCGTCCCAATGGTACTGAACGGGCTTGATAACGAGTTTTGAATCGCCCCAGTGTCGAAGGTCCGGCGAAAAACTTATCCAAATCGACCAAGGGCAGATTTGCGAATGTGGTCTGTCCAGTCTGACGTATCTGCCATTGATTTTTTCGGGGAAAATAACGGTATTTCGGTAATCAGCCTGTGTAATCAAAGCAATCCTCTCGACTGATTTGAAATCGGTCGTTTTTGCCAATCCAATTCGGACACCGTGTTTTGAATATGCACTATATGTTATATAGTAAGCATCTTCCAGAAAGGTAATACGCGGGTCTTCGACACCGAATTCCTCATACTCGGAAAAAACGGGTTCTTTGGCTGGAACCATAAAAGGTTTAGGTGTTGGCTTGAAATTAAAACCATCCTGACTTTCAGCGAGACCGATTATAGAACGACCGGTATCGAGGTGCGAGCGAAACAACATTACATATCGGCCGTCGAATTTTGTAACACCGGCGTTATGAACCGTCTGGACGGCATAAGGAATATCGTCCTTTGTCAGGATTGGATTATTTTTATAGCGTGTTACAAATTTTTCCACCATTTTTTAGCTGATTCCAATAGCTTATTTGTTTTTAGCTTCCCGCCGAAAGATTTGTTCATAAACTTTTTCATAGGCTGCGACCATACAATCGATAGTAAAGTTTTGCTCAACTCTCTGGCGGCACTTACTGCGTTCAATTCTGTCAATTTTCCCAATAGCCTCCACGGCCTGGTCAACGTTATTTACCAGATAGCCGGTTACATTATCTTCTATTACCTCTCTGCAGGAGCCTAAGTCCATGGCAATTACCGGGACACCAGCAGCCATTGATTCGGCCATAACCAGTCCGAACCGCTCCGGGATGGTATTTAGATGAATGACAGCGTAAGCTTCTTTTAGCAGAGCGTCTCTCTGAACAGGATTAACCGGTCCAATAAACTGAATTGATGTATCGTTTATGTGTGGCCTGACGAGGGTGTCGAAATAATGCTGGTCCTGAATTATTCCAGCAATTATAAGGTCCATTCCGCATTTTTTTGCGGTTTCAACAGCTAAATGTGTTCCCTTGTCGGGGTGTATGCGTCCATAATGAACAAGTTTTTTGCCGGGCGTTTGCCTGAAAGTTAGATTCGAAAGGTCGATACCATTGTAAACGGTTGCAAGGTAAGGCAAAGCCGGGTCCCTGTCGGAATCGCTGATGGAAACGTAGTAACTATCCTTGTGGTCGTGATAAACGCGTAGTATATCAGGGTCGGAAAAGCCGTGGATGGTAGTCAGCACAGGTGTTTTTATAAATGGTAGATAAGTCAGGGGCAGGTAATCGAAGTTATTATGAATAAGGTCGAACTCGCCGGCGAGCTGCATAACCTTTGAAATGTGCAAACAGGTCGAGACCAGCGGTATTGTTGCTTTGTCCTCTTCGTACCCTTTTTCGACCCATCCTTTTAGTTTGGCTTTTGTTATGGAATCTTTTGTGGCGAAAAGTGTAATGTTTTTCCAGCCGCGGGCGACCAGGCCTTCTGTAATATTACTCGCGACAGTCTCCCAGGCACCATACGCCCGGGGCGGTGTCCGCCAGGCAACCGGGGCCAAAACAGCTATTCGTTTGCTTTTAATATCCATATACAAATCTCGAATTTCAGATTATGCATCAGTCTTTGTGACTTTTCTGACTTCTTCTTTTATCCTCTGAATATGGCCTCTGCCCAGGGCTTTTACTTCGCAGCCGAGTTCGAAATACCGGCGTATTTTATTGTCGTCTAATATGCCGAAACAGTCAACTACCGCAAGAGGCGCGCCGGCCCATTCAACAATTTTATCTGGGTCAAGCTCTAAATAAGGTGCGTGCGGCACAGCTAATATGAGAGCCTGAACCCCTTTTAGAGCATCAGTCAGATTATTTTGAACACAGACATTTTTCAAATCGTCCTGATTTCGGAAAAACCGTGCCCAGGAATGCCCCGGGGCGGGGTAAGTTTCCTGTTTTTCCAACTCAAACCAGTGTTCAAGGTATGGGTCGTGCACACGCATTTCAGCTCCCATTTCAGTTAATTTTCGAATGACTATTTCCGAACCGCTGTATCTGGTATCGGCAACATCCTGTCGATAGCTTGCGCCACAAAGCAACAGAGGTGCACCGACTAACTGCCGTCCCATATTTCTGAGGGCATCTCTTGTCAATGCGGCAACGTGAAGACCCCTTGTATCGTTGATGTTAATTGCCATAGTTGTCATCCTGAATATATCGTCGTTGAAACCGAGAATGTGCTTGTATGCCCATCGCCCGAGTCCGCCGTCCTTTGGCAGGCAGTACCCGCCGATACCCGGGCCTGGAAAAATGATATTGCTGTGAGTAGGTCTGATTTTTATCGCCTTAATAACCTTAATGAGGTCCACGCCATTGCGTTCGGCAAAGAGACTCCACTCGTCAAGAAAGGCCAGGATTGACGCCCGATAAGAATTCTCAACGATTTTGGTTGTTTCCGATTCGATGGGTCTATCCATGACAGTCAGCGGAAACTCTTCAGTATTGAGGACTTCTCGAAGAAATTTTTCAACACGTTCTCTCGCCTTAGCATTACAACCCGAGCAGACGCGCCAAAAATCCCGAATCGACGATACATATTCCCTGCCGGGCATAACGCGTTCAAAACTGTGTGAGAGTAAAGGCTCCAAATCTATTCCGCGTGCAGCGAACGCTCTTTTCATAATAGGCCATGCTACAAATTCTGTCGTGCCCGGCGCAACGGTTGTTTCGATTAATGTAAGGCATTCGGGTGCTACCTTTTCGCCGATAGTTTTTATTGTCGCTTCCAGGGCCTTCATCTCGGCTTTGCCTGTACGCATATTGCCGAGGTCCTGTTTGGTGTAATCGCATTGTACGTCCACCACCACGCAGTTAGCGAGTTTGAGACAGTCGCTGTTATATGTAGCAACAAGGGTTTTTTTTTCGAGTACGCATCTTTTAATCATAGGCTCGACTTCGGGGTCTTCGGCTTTTACCGGTGAAATACCCTGGTTAAGCAAAGGAATTTTCCAGTAACTTCGTATGCTTGGGCGCTGGCATCCAATTACGAACTTATTAGAGCCGCCGGTTTTCTTATCAACGGTATCTGCAACGATAGCAGCCATAACAGCCCCGACAAAACCAACCCCCATTACAACGACGATTTCCTTACCTTCGGCGCGAGCTTTTTGGGCCAGAAGCTGAACGCGTTTAAATTCCGTATCGTACTCACTCTTTTGGGGTAGAGGAAACTTTTGGCCATCCGGACTGACTGAATATTCTGTCATTTTTCAGACCTTTCATGATATTCTCATTCATACAGCCATTTTAGTCCCGTATCGTCCAGCTTTTGTTGCAAGTTTACCAACAAAATACTCTATATCAAGGCTTTTTCAATAGTTATGAACCTGTAAGGAAGAATCTGTTCCCGATTTGTTTTTTTGATTTGACCTGTTTTTTATACTAAAGTGCCCCCTCAATGCATATTTGTGTGCAATGTGGAAAGAAAAGGTTAAGTTACTTTGCGAGGTGGCTTTTTTCTTTCTCTTTTTTAAATGGTGCCAGTGGCTCGGGCTCAGCTACTTTGCGATAGCCAAGGGCCTTTATCACCTCAAGGACTTCTGTCCAGGTTGGAAAGCGCTTTGCATTTTTTCTTTTATACTCATCGATGGCCATGAGAAATTCAAACTGCTCGTCCGAGAGGTTTCCTTCCTCGGCAGCCTTTCGCTCATCACTCCTCCTCCTTCCGGGCCCCCGCCTTCGGTCTAATCCCAAACGCCGGTCAACAACACTTCTTCTGCGTTCTTTTCCCGTCCATTGTTCTGTGCTGTTTTTTTCTTCCATTTGTTTTTTCAACTCCGAACAACCAAGCTTTGGACAGTCTAACAGTTAGAATTGCGGTGGTAAAACCTTGTACTTAACTTACCAGAAATTAAAAGTCGTCATCGAAAAAGTCGCTGTCGAACTCGTTTTCGTCCTGGTCTTCCAATGCAAAGTCATAAAAATCATCGTATGCGTTCTGTGACTCGATTATAACGTGCGCTTCATCCAGATAATCTTCCGGAACCATTACAGCAAAGCCCCTGTCAGCCACTGATTCCTGTTGCTCTTTTATCATCGCCGGAATATCATTGTTTTTGAGCAGAGTTTCATATTCCCTGGCCTGTTCAATATCCTCGGTAACAGCTACAACACCAAGGTCCTGCAGATTTGTCTGCGATTGGGCAGTTTTTTTTGGAGGTTTTGCCATTTTATTTCTCCGTAACCGACTCTATCAATCAAGGTATATACTTATACTGCGCTTGGCGCCCAGCTATTTTCGTCAAAAAAGTCGCTGGAAATTACTTAAATTACTAAAAATCGGTATCTGAGGTAAAAATATTAGCTTCCAGTAGGATAATCTTGAATATTTTGGGGCTGAGAGTGCTATAAATGTAAAAAATTGGGTTCTGAGCTAATTTTTTTGTTGCAAATTGTACAGTTTGTATGTAATTACAGCACATCGTTAATGTGCCGGCTTCAATGGTTTGGAGCCGGAGAAGTAGAATTTTATTTTTTAGCATGGAGGATTTATACCAATGGCAAAGGAAAAAGAGTCTTTAATCGTAGCGAGCAAAGTTAAAGCCTACATTAAGAGCAAGAAGATGATGACATCATCTGACGCACTTGGGGCAATCAGTGATAAGGTCTACGGTATGCTTGATGCCGCCATTGCCCGAACCAAGGCTAATCGTCGCAGTACGGTCAAGGCACAGGATTTGTAAAGATTTTTTGTGTTAATTTATTTTGATTAAATAAGTTAAGTCTGCGACAGTAAAATTCATTGTAAGCCGTTCCATATCTTGTATGTGGGACGGCTTCTCCATATTTTTAGTCGGCGCGGATTTCGATTACCGTTTTTCTTAATTCCCATCCCTTGATTATTTGCGTTAAGGTTAATTTTTTTTGCAAGGTTTACCTTTCATAAAATATCCATTTTTGGTCCTATAAAAAACCCCCTATTAGTGTCAAGTTCTTATTTTGAAGAAATTTATTGAACTAATTTCGCCGAAAAAACCGATTTTATAATAGCGTTAAAAGCGAACAAGGTATTTTTTTTGCCTGTTCGAAATTAAGATAGAGCAGTTTCCTGCCGACAAAGTGCTTGATGCCAGGTGCTTGCATAAAAAGATGTAATTCGATTAAGCAAGCCGAGCAAAAGAGCATCGGTAAGGAATTTTTTGTAATATTAGATTTTAAATAACAGCAGTGTAAGCTCTTATGTATAAAGCAATTAAATCATGTAACCAATGGGGGGTACTATGAAGGTATTTATGTTAGGCTGGGAATTTCCCCCGTTTATCAGCGGGGGGCTTGGTACAGCTTGCTATGGCCTTACCAAGGCGATGGACCAGCTTGGCATCAAAATCACATTCGTTCTGCCTAAAATGGTCGACAGCAGATATGCAACCCATGTAAAACTTCTAAGCCCCCACTGCCTGGCATCGGCGGCCTCTTTTAAGACCAGAAACCTGACAAATGTTACCTTTCGTGCAATAAATTCACCTTTACAGCCTTATTCAACACCTGAGGTTTACCAGCAGCAAATCGAAGAGACTTTGAGGCAAAAACAAATACAAAGGGGCAAAACCGGCCTAAGCGGCCAAGTCATTAGCGGGACGGACTATAGCGGTAATATGTATACTGAAGTCCACCGTTACGCAGCAATCGCTACCGAATTAGCGGCAGATGAAGATTTTGAGGTCGTGCACGCCCATGACTGGATGACCTATCCAGCCGGAATTGCAGTTGCTGCCATGAGCAGAAAACCCTTAATCGTACACGTTCATTCGACAGAATTCGACCGCAGCGGGGAGCACGTCAACCAGATGATTTACGACATTGAGCGACAGGGTATGCACGCAGCAGACAAAATAATCGCTGTGAGCTACCTAACTCGGAACATCATAATCAGCCGATACGGCGTAAGCGGCGATAAGGTAGAAGTGGTGCATAACGGAGTTGAGCGCAACGGCGGTGGTAACTGGCCTTTCGAGCAAAATGTAATTGACAACGATGAGAAAATTGTGCTGTTTTTAGGCCGAATTACGATGCAAAAAGGGCCGGAGTATTTTCTTCAGGCTGCTAAAAAAGTCCTTGAGGTAATAGATAACGTAAAATTTGTTATGGCCGGCTCCGGTGATATGATGCACAGAGCAGTTGAAATGGCCGCAGAACTCGGTATCGGAAGCAAAGTGCTCTTTACCGGGTTTTTGCGGGGGGAAGACGTCCGGAAGATATATCAAATGGCAGACCTTTTTGTGATGCCTTCGGTCTCTGAGCCTTTCGGGCTGGTTCCTTTGGAAGCTTTGGAAAACGATGTACCTGTGATAATAAGCAAGCAAAGCGGCGTTTCCGAAGTTTTGAGTCATGCTCTGAAGGTTGACTTCTGGGACGTAAATGAAATTGCCAATAAAGTTATAGCGGTACTGAGATACCCCCCGTTGAAAATAACACTTCAAAGCCACGGTAATTTTGAAGTAAGGAAGCTGCGGTGGAAGGATTCGGCCGAAAAGTGTGCAAGGATTTATGACGAAACACTTGTTGCCGTCTGACGTTAAAGCGTTAAAAGTATCCCGGCAGTCTTGACGCGGGATGCGAAACACAAAGAAACAATAAAGACGAGATTTGATTTATGGCTTCGGTATGTTTCTATTTTCAAGTGCATCAGCCGATGCGATTGAGGCACTATACAGTATTTGACAAAAATGAGTATTATTTTGACGACTATAACAATGGTTTCATATGCAGGAAGGTAGCCAATAAATGTTATCTTCCAGCCAATCGACTGCTTCTGAATATGATACGCAGAATGGACGGCAGATTTAAGATAGCATACAGCATAACGGGTGTACTACTTGAGCAGCTGGAGACTTATTCCCCAGAGGTTATGAGCACATTTGACGCTCTGGCACAGACGGGTTGTGTCGAGTTTCTTGCGGAGACTTATTATCATAGTTTGAGTTTTTTATATTCGCGCGAAGAATTTATAGAACAGGTAAACAAGCACACCGAAGTGATAGAACACTATTTCGGCCAAAAGCCGAGGATTTTCAGAAATACAGAGCTAATATATAATAACGATTTGGCCTGTCTTATCGAGTCTATGGACCGATTCGACGGAATAATAAGCGAAGGTGCCGACCATATTCTTGGTTACCGAAGCCCCAATTTCGTATACCATCCCCAGGGCTGCGAGAAGCTTAAGCTTCTTTTAAAAAACTATTCCCTCAGTGATGATATTGCGTTCAGATTTTCCAACCGCGGCTGGTCGGAATGGCCTCTGACAGCGGAGAAGTTTGCCAGATGGATAAATGATGTCAACGGAAACGGTTATGTTGTCAATCTGTTTATGGATTATGAGACCCTCGGCGAGCATCAATGGGCGGATACGGGGATATTTAATTTCATGAGACATCTTCCGGAAGAGATTTTAAGACATCCAGATAATGATTTCAAGACGCCCAGCGAGATAGTTCAAAGTTATCAGCCGGTCGGAACAGTTGACGTACCACATTTGACAAGCTGGGCTGATACCGAAAGAGACCTTTCAGCCTGGCTCGGGAACCCGATGCAATCCAACGCGCTTCACGAGATTTATCGGCTTGAGAAAAAAATAAAAAACGCAGGTGATGAACAAATTATGGCCGACTGGCGGAGATTGCAGACGTCCGACCATTTTTATTATATGTGCACAAAATATTTCGCCGACGGCGACGTGCATAAATACTTTAATCCGTATGGTTCGCCTTATGATTCTTATATAAACTTTATGAATGTCCTGAACAATCTTCAGAGTCGCTGTTCAGAGCCGTTACCAGAGGCCAATATTCGTGGAATATCACAAAATAAAAACACCGCCGATGTGCAAACGCAAACGGCAGGTTAAAGATATCAATTCCGGGGTTTTAATTTAACCTTGTTAGATGCTTTGGAGTACATTTGTGCTGACATTACAAGAAACCGACAGTTCTACAGTTGTTTCAGTTTTGACATGTGATAAAAGTGTTGAGGAGTTATTAAATAAAGAGTGGCTATTGACTAACAATCGGGGCGGATATTCTTCATCGACGATTATCGGATGCAATACAAGAAGGTATCACGGTCTGCTCGTCGGTTCACTTCATCCTCCCGTGGACAGGATAATGGCGTTATCCAACTGTCTGGAAATGGTGATACACAATGGAGATGTATTTAATCTTTCAACATTTGAATTTCCGGAGAAATTCGCGCCCGAAGGCTATGGTTATATAAAACGATTCCGCCGCGATATCGGTGTCCATTTTGATTATCAGCTAAATAAACTTGAGATGACTAAATCCGTATATCTTTGTCGGACGAGTGACACCGTTGTCCTGGTTTATGATTTTAAGCAAGTTGAGGAAGCTATTGAATTTGTTTTAAGACCTTTTATCGGCTTGAGAGATTTTCATTCACTACAAAAGTCTTACGCTCACATATGCCGGGCACAAATTGAGGGAGGTTTGGTGATACGTCATGATACACCGGGAAGTTGTGAACTGTTTTTGAAT
>Ga0272442_10005269_pt1 | contig 17351 bp, 21 predicted proteins | sample SSMForm2O_FD_200262 | JGI IMG/M metagenome (GOLD analysis project Ga0272442, IMG submission 200262) | Marine sediment archaeal communities from Little Sippewissett salt marsh, Falmouth, MA, United States - SSM-Form-2O | ecosystem: Environmental > Aquatic > Marine > Wetlands > Sediment ... | reverse complement strand
TTACCAACAATTTAATTGGCAGGAACGAAAGTGATATGCCTAATTAAAATTGTGACTGGCAGGTTATAGTGTTATATATAATAATATACCCTTTAGGGTATATTATATATAACCTGCAATTATCTATATTATCGTTTTAGGTTTGATATTAAAAAAAGGATTGGATTTATATATAACTATATAGAAGTTCTAATATCTATATATTTTGGTGTTTTTAATATATAGTTCTATATAGATTAGAACCAAAAAGTATATATACCCCCACATACATATAGTATAATAGAGGTGAAAACCAAAATGGAAGAAAAAGAATATAAGCAAATATATAAGCAAGTAAAAGAAATAGGCGACAACCTTAGTAAGGCAGAAATAGGTTTAGATAACCTTAGACAATACCTATATAATAAAAGCAACCTTTCCCCTAAAGACTTAGGGGAGGTTAATAATAATGCCTTAGAATATACGGAAACCTTAGTAGAAATAAAAAATATGCCTAAGGAATATATAGATATTATAAAGGCAGAATTATTAAAGCAAGATAGGGTAGTAGCTATTATAGACATGGAGGAAGAATAAAATGGGTAGATTGATAGACAGGTTGAAAGAAGAAGGATATATCATAGAAGATGATGATGACTTTGAAGGTTTAGAAGATGGCATTACTGATATGATGCCATTACAAACATACGCCAAGTTGGATGATGATGAAACAGAAAAAATTCAAAAAAATTTGATTGATAAAATTGTTCAATATGCAAATGCAGATGCTGATTGGTTAGACCTAAATGGAAAATCAACTTGGAAATGTAGGTACTGTGGATATCTTGAAAAGGAACCAGAAATGATGAAGGAACATATATTGACAGCGCATAATGATAAAGTGATGCAATGGTTTCCAGATGAATTAATTTGGAAAGGAAGTAAGTTGGCAACTAAGAAGGATGATTGTGAATATCAAATCAAAAACTTTGATAATAAACTTATATTGAGTTTATCTTTAGATTGTTACACAATCAAACCATTAACCACTGATAAACTTAAATTGGTGGTTAATACAGGCAAGTGCAGTAAAGATAGGTTATTTGTACATAATAACGAATATTACTTTAAGGAACCAGTACAAGAAGATACAGGCGATAGTAAGTATTTGATGTATTCATTAAATGTAGGAAAGGATAGTTTAAGTGAAAAACTGACCACCCTAAAGAAAGAAAAACATACAGATGAGTTCAAAATCAAAATCAATAGTAAAGGAAATTTTGCAATATACTACAAAGAGCTTTCACTTGGAGGTGATGAGGAGAAATAGGTAGGCATATGGCATAATTAGGTATATATAGGAATATAATTGAAGGCGTATCTATATATAACTGAAATTTCCTATATATATCTATATAGTTGTATGCCTATCCCTCCCCCAGTACTATATATATTAAATTCTTTCTTTATAATATGAATTAAAAGAGAAAAGTAACATCAAATCTAGAATTTGATAAGGAAAAAGAAAATAATGGAGGTATAAAATGGAATTAAATATGAGCACCAAAGAATTGATGCAGATGGATGTAAAACATCTAGGTAGAATGCTGAAGATGGGTTACAAAGGTGATGACTACAACAAAATATACAAGGTATTCATTATGAAATCAGACCCAGAGCTATATGATATCCTAAAAAAGAAAGGTGAGTTCTAATGATACTATGTATTATTGCTCTTGGGTTAGGAATATCATTATTGATATATACTATATACTCAAGCTACAAACAGAAACAAAAGATGGAGAATATGTATTGTTTTCCAAAAAAGAGTGGATGGATGACAGAGGATGATATTTAAGGAGGTGAATGAATGAAAGCTGAAAAGTATAATAAGATAGGTAGAATGCTATTGATGCTTATGACAATATCAGGTGTAGGATTTATCTTTGTAACGCTTACATCTAATGTATCAGGGAGTACAACTAATAGGTTCGTTGTAACAGCAATAGTATCAATGTTGATACTAACTTCAGTGTGCCTATATAATCTAGGCAAAAAGAAAGCATCATCTTAGATGGGGTATAGAGGCAAGTGGATTATTAACCACGAGGTTTTCACCAACCATTCTTTTTTACTGCTTGCCTCGCCTTAACATTTGAAGGTGGTATAATGATAGAACCAATATATAGACGGAAAGTTGATTCAGGTGGTAGAGAGTATCTTACTGGATATTCTTGTATCAATAGTAAATGCTGTATTGCTATAGGCGATAAGGAATATGTAGTTAGTGGACAACCAAAGATTAATGTTAGGCGTGGACCTAGTAAGAATGGCAATGAGTTGTTCTTTGAGCATTATGTTGATAAGGTTGTGAAGAAGAAGGCAAGTCATAGTAAGCATGATACTATTGAGATTTACTTGCCTTTGAGAAATGGATTAAAGTTGATTGATGGATTTCTTAATTATTTGGAAGGAAGAAGAATAAACCCTTAGTTTTATATATTAATAGGGGTTTATGTATATGGAGTAAGTGATAATATGGAAGGTATTAATAAGGGATTAGATAATAATATTAGTAAGGGATTTAGTGAGAATATCATTGCACCTTTTACAGGCAGTGGCAGAGAAAGAGTTAGGTTGTTAAGACCTTGGGAATTGAAAAAGTTATTACAGGCGATTCCTAAAAGGCATCATAAAGTGATGTTCGAGTTTTTATTTTATACAGGTATGAGGTATATAGAGGCAAGAGAGATACAGAGTAGACCTGACTTGTTCAGTGATAGTAGTATTCATTTGACACCTAACTTTATTAGGAAACCAAAGTGTAAAGTAAAAGATAGGTATGTAATATTAAATCCTATAGGCAAGAGGGTTGCTGAAGATTACTTTAGGTTAGATAAATCATTACCTAAACATTGGGGAAGTTGGGTTGAGAACCTTGAGAGATGGTGTGTAAAGGCAGGAATAGACCCAAGTTATATGAGTACCAAGACCACAAGAAAGACTTGGGAGAGTTATTTGTTTACAACATTCCCAAATCATCGTGAGGAGATTTATAAATCAATTGGGCACACTGCAATGACTGCACTTGATTTTTATGTAGGTTTGCCTTATAGTGTTGAGAATAAAAGAAATATGATGAAGTATACTGCTGGGTGGTTGACAGAATGAGTTTCTCAATTTATAGATTGATGTATCAATTATTTCCAAGGATAATGACTAGACCTTCTACTCAATATGTAAAAGATAATTTAGGTGATAATTTAATAGTTTGTGAAGTAGGTACTTTCAAAGGATTCAATGCATCAAATATAGTTAGGGTTTTGAATATAAAGGAGATATATTTAATTGACCCATATGTTGCATATGATGATGGTTCAGGACCAGCACAAAAAACTCAAGAGGAAATGGATATAATATATCAAGAAACAAAAAGAAAGTTTTTTTATTTTCCTGCTATTTTTATAAGGAAGTTTTCAGATGAGGCACTAGATGATATTCCTATGGTTGATTTTTGTTATATAGATGGGAACCATACATATGAGTGGGTTAAGAAAGATATAGAGAATTATTGGCCTAAAGTTAAGAAAGGTGGAGTTATTGCTGGAGATGACTTTAGGGATAATAGATTAGGATTAAAAAAAGCAGTAAGAGAATTTGCTGATAAAAATAATTTAAAGTTAAATATTAAAGATACTGATTGGTGGATTAGAAAATGAGCATAAGATATTTTGGCGTAAGCAGAACTTGGGATGGTAAGTTAGAGGTTAGAGAATTTGATACAAAAGAAAAAGCAATAAATCATTGTGAATTATGTGATTTTGATTATGTTGAAATAAAAGATAAAAAAACGCAAACAAAAGAATATCAACAAAGAATAAAAAAAGCAGAGATTGATATTGCTGTTGATGAATATATTAAAAAGAAAACTAAACATATCAAGATTATTTAAAAATAAAGTTGGCGAATTATGGATTGTATGCACGAAAAGTAGGGGTAAATGACTTAGAAAATACCTTCTTTTTTGAAGTATGTAATTATTATAAGTAAACTGCCTATGATTAACATTATTCCAATTATTGATATCACACTTTCTGATGTTCCTAAAGTATCAGGAATAGGCATATCTGCTGTTATTATAATTGATGTTGTGCAGTTATTGGTTGTAAAGGTATAGGTAGCATTTGTCCAAGCTGTTCCGTCTGTAACATTAACCCACCAAGTGTAAGTTGTAGAGCAATCAAGGTCTACTTGGCATTCTATAGAACCATTTGTAGCGCCTGTAGAACTATTTGAGTCGCCATTTGATACTTCTATACTCCAATCCATATTGTTGGCGTTAGCATCCTTTATAGTTATGTTTATAGTATTATTAAAGGCAGAATAGGAACTTTCATTGGTAGGCGTTTCTCCAGTCTGGGTTGGTGCTATGTTTCCTTTTGTATCTTCAAATGCATATGATAATGTTATGAATGTATCATTAGTTCCTGGATTTCCTGCTGTTTGATTCCATTGTCCTCCTGGAACACCATCATGGCGATAATCTACTACTGATACAGCAGTAGAACCTTCTGTAAAGTTTAATAGATATGATACTCTTGCACTTCCTGAATGTGTTTCATCAATTGCTGATGTATGAAAATATAGAACATCATTTGATGTATTATAAAATACTCTTCTTGCTGGTTCACTTGGTGCAGGATTTCCAAAGTGATAATGCCCAAATAAAAATGCAGCAACTGTGTGTGTTCCTTTTTTAGTTGCTAACCAACTATTTATTTCATGCATTGTATCAGTTGCATAATCTGTCATACCTAAAGGAGAACCATCCCATAAGTGATTACATACAAAGATATTTTTATCTGTATGATTCATTACTATTGATTTAAACCAATCAATACCATATGAATAATTCTGTCCTTTGTTTGGGTTGTCTGGATATGATGCTGTATTTATATGTGGGCGTGTAAGGTTTGGAGACCACATTATCCATAGAACATTTCCTGTTTCAAATGTATAGAAATCTTCTGAACCATTTTGTAATCCTTTAGATAGGTTTAATGGGTATGGTGCATTTGATGCATTACGCCAAGATGTTTCTGGGTTATCCATAAATGGGTCAATGATTTCATTCCAAACAATTTGGTTATATGGGTCACCTTCTGCTGGGTCTGATATTGCTCTTGCCTCATGGTTTCCTGCTATATGATAGAAACATTCCATAGGCATATTTGATAGGTTTGTGTAGTTTCTAAATAGAATAGAATTTTCAGTAAAATTATTTGCAGTAGGCGAGTCTCTGGTAGTTACTAGGTCGCCAAGGCATAATGATATGTTAAATGTAATATCGCTGTTAGCATCCTCTATAGCATCTTCCCATTGATTTTTACCAGCATCTTCTGGGCATTCACAATCAACATGATGGTCTGCTGTAACCCATACATTAAATGTTGCTGTTGCTATATTTGCAATTAATATAAAACATAGAATAAAAAGTAATGGAAGGTATGGTTTAGCATTCAAATACAACACTCCACTACTAGAATTTTTTTACTATTCTTTGTTTAGGTATCCTTTGTTTTTTAATTGTTGCCTTCTTTGGAAATTTCATTTTTGCTTTTGTTTTTCTCATTTTTATCACTTTATCCTTTTTACATTTCAATTTCATTTAAAACACTCCTTGCGCCTTTAATAATCCTATTATTAATAGGATTGCAAATATTATCAAAAAGATACCTATGATAGTAATTACATTCTCACTTATTTGGAATGTGTCTGTTATAGGTAAATCTGCATTGATAAGTATTTGAGTTGTATATACTCCCCACACTATTTCGTGTCCATCTTCTCTGTAGGCGTCTAATTCAGTGGCGTTTACTGATGCGTTGTTAAAGATTGTTGCTTGGTCTACACCTGAACAATTGGTAACATTTACTATATACCAAATGTGCCAAGATGCTCCTGCTGGTAAGTTTGTTCTTGTTATTTCTATGTGGCAAGAACGATTTGTTAAATTTGTCCATCCTGTGCTTATTTCTGTAATTGTTCCGTTGAAATTTCCACATGCGCATGATATATTAGTATCGTTTACAACTAGGTTTGTTAGTGTTCCTGCACCTGTGTTATTTACCCATATGGTGTAATTGATGTATTGCCATTCTCTTTCTGCTATGGATGTAAGGTTTGCTGTCTTGGTTATGTTTACTTCATATGATACTTCGCCTGATGCTTCAAATTCTCCTTCTATTTGTCCTTCTCCCCATCTTCCTATTGATGTTGAGTTAGCACCTAATCCTTCTACACCTATTGAAGTAAAGAAATAATCCATTGCTTCATCCATATGTAATGTTTCATCCCAAAAAGTTAATTCGGTAGTTTCATTCCAATTCTGCCATACACATGGTATTTCTGTTGCTGTAGATGCTCCTGAAGTTGTTGTTATAATTGATAGTCCAAATATATCTGATGTGTTTAATGGTTGTCCTGTTTCATTTACTAGGTCTGCTAATGGTATTGATATAGCATATTGTAAATGTGGTCCATATCTATGAAGGTTTGCTGGTGCATTTGAAACTGTTTGCCATATGTTTACTCCTGCTGTATTTAATATAATATTACCTAGTCCATTAAATGTAAACAATATTTCATCATAAGTATCATTTGCCCATGCCCAATAAAGTCTATCATTAACATCCCATTGTCTATTATTATCCACATCAATTGCTACTATCATATCTCCATATTCATCTAATTCTATTTCATATTCAGGACACATTTGAACATGGATGTGGAGAAATTCATCAAACATTGATTCTGGGTCTATTGCTGTAAAATTTTCTATAACACAAGAATAGTAGTATACTGTATCATTTTGTAAATTTCCAGATGGTGTTTTAAACTTCATCATTCTGCTTTCCATATTCATTATGTTTGTGATATTGTCTTTCATCATTCTAGTTACATTATCCCAAGTAAGATTTCCATCAAAGGTATCATTAAAGTATGATAGCATTTCTTCTGTCCATTCTCCCATATCTAATACTGGAAAGTTCATATGGGGGCGAGATTCGTTCATACCAGAAATATTACACCAATTTGATACATTAGTTGTATAGTTTAGTTCCCATACTTGTGATAAATCAAATTGCACTTGTGCATCTCTACCATTTGGATTCCATACACCATAACCTTGTGCTCCATCAGAACAATGGGGGTGTGTGATATTTGTATGTGAAAATTGAGTTGCCCATCCTGTTGGTTCACTCATTACATTTGGACCCCACCATTTAAAGTAGAAAGTTCCATTAATTTGATTGTAAATTAGTTTATAGTAATTTCCTGAATCAGTTAGATATACTCCTTCTTGTACCCATTGGTCTGATATATCTGTTGCAGTTCCTGATGGGTCTCCTTCTATAGTAACACCTGTTGATATATCTGTAAAGTTAGTTCCATTCCAATGAAGTGTCCAAACTTCATTTGAACTCCACATAACACAATCGAAAGATGATTCGTTATCAAATGCATAAATCATGTAAGGCCATAATGCATTTGTTTCAGTATCGTTGGCGTGTACCCATCCAAAGCGTTGAGTTCTATTTAATCCAGAGTTGTTTAGGACAGCGAATGAATGTGTTGAATCTGTTCCATTGAAGGTGTGAGTATAGTTATTTATCCACCAACTTGAGCTATCATTTACATACCATATTGAATTGTTTTCTTCAAACCATTCTTCATCTAATGTTCCACCTAATGTATGTTCTGAATGTGTCCAGTTTCCATATTCATATCCTGTACATGATGCTTCATAATCTGATTCTCCTGCTCCTGAATAAGTTGCTGGTGCTCCTATTGTTACTAAATCATAATCTGGATGTACATTATAGAATGATGTATTAATCCAACTATCATTTACAACAACATTCATAAGTACTATTTCATCTAATGTTCCATTAAATGTAAGTGTTCCATCTGATTTTCCTGCTATTGTTGTTATTATATCATGTTTAAGTGTTACAGGTGCTCCTTGTGTTGCTTTTGCTTCAAAAAAACCATCTGTATATATTTTATAATCATCATTGCTAAGTATTTGTCCTACAGATTGATGCCATTTTTCATTTGATATATTTTGTGTTCCATCTACTACTCCATTTGAACCATCGTTTCCAAATATTCTTGATACACCATTATGATTAAGTAAATTCCATCCTCTGTCTGGGTCTCCTTCATCTCTTGATATCATTACTAAGTTTGTACTGGTATTATCAGTTTTTGACCATGCTAATGCTGTAAAATCTTCTGTTGCATTTAATGATGCTGAATAAGGAATTGTTATATTATTATCAGAACCTTCTGGTATGTATTGTCCATAACCAACTACACCTGCTGATTGTAATGGTTCATTTGCTCTTGTTTTTGTACCATCATTATTGTTTGATGTTGAATCTGTTATGGTTGATGTTGTGCTATCATTCATATGCCATACACCAGCATATCTACTATCCCATACATCATTAGGCGATGATGCATCTGATGCGCCTGCATTATTATAATACATCCATAAGATTGTATCTGCTGATGCTGATAATGTTCCATTTACTCTAACCCATACTTGTGATTCTCCTGCTGGATTGAAGTTTTCAATTTCGTGATAGTATTGAGTTGAATTATCTGAATTAAAAAATCTTAATGAATCACCATTGTTGCAATCTGCTCCTATAGTAGAATTTATTCTTACAAGTATTGTAAAATTCATAAGAGTTTGATTTATAAGATTGTGGTCTATAGTTATTTTTCTTGCATTATCCCAATCACTATCCCACCAATCTCCTGCTTCTGCTGTAGGGGCAAAGCTGAATAAAGGAACTAATGATGATAATACTAATATACCTATTACAAGTAGTCCTTTTTTATTCATTTTTATCACCCATATAATGCTCCAGCATCAACTACAATACTATTTCCTGTGTAAGTATAATCTCCTGCACCTATCGTTTCTATTGTTCCATTTGATAGGCGTTGGCGTACTACTATATTTGTTGCACCTTCATTTCCTATATTACAATTTTGATTTACTGATGGGTCTGTAACTGTGAATGTTCCTTGATATTTAGGACCTACTCCAAGGTTATCTTGTTGAGTGGTTATTGTTCCTACTGCCATTAAACCAACTACAAGTATAATTAAAACAACAACTATACTCATAATGGTTTTTGCATCAGCAAAACCATATCTTATTTTTCTGTCCATATGATATCTCCTTTTCTATATTTTCTTTTTACAATCTTGCCATTAGGCAATTTAAATCTAATTTTATATGTGTTCTGTACTTCTACAGGTGTTATTTTTTCTTTTTTAGTCATCATTTATCACCTAGAAAAAAAGAGGAAAGAGGGCAGGACTTTCACCTGCTTCCTAATTTTAGGTTGTTTATCTGACATAGTTGTATACTAGACCAACAATACTCATTATGGCACCTATGATTAACACGATACCTATGATATTGAATACGCTTTCACCAGTGTCACTAACATTGTTTACTGCATTGGTAACTCTGTTTCCATCTGCTACACCACTTACTTCGTTAAGTGTAACGAAAAATGCGAAAACACCGACTGCTAGTATAATGAGAGATACTACAACGCCCATTATGGCGCCTGGGTCTAGAAAATTATACCTCGCTTTTATGGTTTCAACCTCCTTATTTCTAAAAACTATATATTTTTTTCATCATATATATAGTTTTATTATAAAATCTTGCTATATAAAAATCATATAAATATAGGAGAAATAGTAATTATATAAGTGGTATATAATTATGGAGTACACGCCTTTGTTGTAGGTTTTATTATAATATCTTGTGATGGTTTAACTATTTTTAGTTTGATATTTTTAGTATGCATTATTGGTTTTTTAAGAAATATTAACCTATAATCAGATATTTCTTTGTGATTTTGTAACATATGATTCTGAAGATATTCTTTTGCATCTTGATATTCAACAAACTTTCTTCCTGACGCATTACAATATTCGCACTTCCATAGATATAGATGTGTTTCTCTTTCCTTCTTCTGTTGTTCTACTTCAGTATGGTGCTTTTCTATTAGTTGTGGTATATCTAATGCCTTTCCTATGTGTTTTTTATGTATTGTTGGATGTTTATTTTTTATATGCATATGATATGATTTAATTGCTCTCCATTTTGATATCCATCTAACTCCAGTTGCATTACAATATGGGCATATCCATTTACAAAGGAAGATAGAATGATTTCTAATATTATCAACTCCTTTTACCTTTAGTAAAGATATGCATTATTATCGCCACTATTCCTACTATAAATATGATACCGAAGAATATGCTCATTTCAGTTGGAAATACACCAAATCCTATGATACCTATGAATATCATTACGCCACCTGTTATAATAGCAGATTTAGTTCCTACTGCTATGATGGCAAGTATTCCTATTATTATTAGTCCTGGGAATAGTGCTCCAAATGCCTCATACATCTGTGAGAATATTGCGTATATAAAGTTGTTATCACTTTCAAGTTGTTGATACCAATCTTGAAATGTTGGCACTGCTCCTACTATTGATGGTGAAAACATTATTCTTCAAACCTCCCTACAATTAATTGCATGAAAAATACAAACACTGCAATATACATGATTGCATATATTACACTCATAACAAATGATACTGTTGCATCATTACCTGATAAGGTTGATGTAAATTGTCCTACTACTCTATAGTTATCATAGAATAGGGGAAGTAAGGAACCTGCAATTGATGATAAACCAAACATCTTAATTGGGTCTACATTTATGAAACGAGAGGCAAGTCCAGAGATAAGTGTTCCAATTGATACTCCTACTATGCCCATTGCTGCGATTAATGCCACTGGTCCAATTGATGCTGATATTCCCATATCAAATAATCCTATTTGATTGTTTATTGCTAATCCTAGATTGAATGCTATTACAAGTAAAACAAAATAATATCCTAATAACATTTTATTTCCTCCTTATATACATAGTTATCATTATCAGAAATCCAAGTATTATAAATAAGAATGCTGATGTAATTATAATTGGTTCAAGGTTTGATACATATACTGTTGTAAATCCCATAAATAATCCTGAACCTATGAAACCAAGTGGGTAAAGGATTGATGTTGATGTTGCCTGTCCTGCCATTGATACTCCAACGAGAATTATTATTCCTACTAGGCATATACCAAGTGTAACCCAACTTGTTGATGCTCCTGTTTCTGGATTATAGATAGGCGAGTGGCCAATGTAGAATATTAGTAGGTTGTTTATGTAGTTGGCATCAAGTTTTGATAATCCTGAAAATCCTGATAGTAAGTAGTATGATAATGTGTAGGTTTCTGATTGCCCTGTTGATTCCTGCCTTCTTGTTATGTTAAGTTGTAATACATAATCATTTGATGAATCACCTGCTGGGTAAGTATAGTTGTAGGATTGGAAGTTAACTGTTTTTGTATATACTATTACATCGTTTAGATAGATGTTTAGTGTTGCTTGTGTGATTGTATAGTTCTCTGCTACATTATTTGTATAGGTTGTCCATATACCTCCACCTGTTTTAAATCCAAAGTTAACGCTTGTTCCATCTAGGATTACTGAATAATCTAGGCGTGCATCAATTATAACTGTTTCTTGGATTAGTTCGTGTGTTGGTGCAAGTCCTATGTTTTTGATAACACGAGTTGTACAATTTATTTCAGTCCAATATGCTTTTTCATAGATTAAGTGAGGGTAGGACTTTTGAGCGCTATCCCAATACTCTTGATGTATTATTATTTCACCTAGAGTGGCGTTGTATGCTTTGTAAGTTACGAATACATCATTAGGTGGAGCACGAGAGAAATCTCCCACTTCATCAATGTAAGAAAATATATATTTTATAACTGATTCATCCATTAGGTTATCGCAGGATGTGTTGTATGTTCCTGTAGCATTTTTGCAGTAGTAGCAAGTATTGTAGACTGAACGATTTGCTACATAGAATACTACTGTTTCGTTTCCAGATATGTTTTGTGATGCACTTGGAAGAAGTTTTCTAACATATGGTGTTCTTTCACAAGCGCTATTTGACATAGAAGTTACATCAAAATCATCAAAGCATCGAAGTTCAAAGTATAGAACATCATCTATTGCTGTTACATTGATGCAAGTGCTATCTGGTCGTTGCCATACTGTTGATGCATTTATTATATAGGTATCTTGTAATGCGCCATCATAGTGAACTATTAGGCGATGTGTTGCATAGGCGTGTGGATATGTTGTGAAATCTAGGGCGTCTAGAGTATCTTCATCTCGTAGGCATATCTTATATTCACCACCACCTACACAACAAGTATGGGTGTTTGCTGATTCTGATAAATGCCATGAACCATTTGAGTGTTGCCAATTAGTCCAGAATGAAAATGCATAACATTGTCCTGAATCTAAACCTGATATGTTTATGGTTGAGTTGGTTGTGTTTATGAAAGTACCTACTCCCCAAGCAGGTGGATTAAATCCTTCTCTATAATAGCATACTGTATGTGATGTTCCATTGTGGTCTGGATATGGGTCAAAGGTTATGTTAAGTCCTGTTTGTTCATAATCTGTGCAATCTATATTGGATGGTGGGTCTATGCAATGAGTTGTGAACCAATATACTTCGGATGTAATGTTTCCGTATTCATCTTCTATTTCTACATACCAGTAATAGGTTGTGCAAGGTTCTGTGGCATTAGCAAACCATTTGCAGTAGGTGCCGTTGGTTACTGTTCCGTTGTAACCGAATTGGATATCAAATGATGCTGAACTTTCGTTGTATTCATACCAAGTGATATTCATATCTTGTGCATCATCGTGTGATATATTTATGCATAGATGTGGTGTGCAGTTCACATCTGTTGAACCTTCTGGATATGATACATTAACTATTATTGGTGCATTAATTTCATATTGAATCCATAGGCGAGGTGGATTTGATGAATCATTTGATGCCCATTGTTGTTTGATATAATTGTCAGTTGTAACACCATAAAATCCTAAACCGAACCAGTCTCGTTCAAGAGTAAGGTTTTCTTCTAGATGGGTTCTTAATATGTTAAAATTATTCCAATCATTAAATGATGAATTGATATCTGCCCAACCTACTCCACCTTGTGCTCCTGCTAAATCATTATAATATATTGTTCCGTTTCCTGCATCATTATATCCTTGTGTAAATGTTAGGTCTGATGGTCTGCCTTCCATTTGTGTAACTCTTATTCTATCGCTTGAGTCTGATGCCATTTGTGTGATATAATATTCAAGTGATATGTTTAGAATTTGTGCATTCTTTGGAAGTGATGTTATATTAAATTCCATAAATGCTCTTCTTGTTCCTGGCGCACCATTCCATATGAGTAGTTCAGTTGATGAATTTGAACCTCCACCACCTGGATTTGCATATCCATCGAAGTCTGGTGTATTGATTGATTCTTCATATATTCTTGCTTCTGATGTGCAGGATGTTGTTATTAATATTATAAAGAAAAGTAATCCTATGATTGTAAATATTAATAGGTGTTTATTGTTCATATTGTGGATAACCTCCTTGGTATGGTGGGCGTTCATCTCCATATGCTGCGAAGTAACCTCCTACTATCAGTGTGATTATTTCTCCTATTAAGAGGACTGTAAAGAATCCTTGCGCCCATTGAACTATTTTGGTATCAAAAAATGATTTTGCACCATCTCCTAAATCCATTTGGTCTGCTTGCTCAGAAAGTTCTCCTGTTGTTTCTTCTATCATCGTTGGTGATATTATTAGCATTATTATTGTAAAGAACATTAGTATCATTGTTGCTACAACTAATTTCATTCCTTGTTGTTTATACATTATTCATCACTCCTTGTTGTACCTACTATGTAGGCAATTATCATTAGGAATACTCCTGCTGGGAGTCCTATTAGGAATAGGTCTAATAACTCTGTCCATAATACTAGGGTGCCTGTTACTTCTTCTATTAGGGTGTAGATTGATAGGCGTATTATTAGGAATAGGGCAGAGATTATTGATATGAAAGCTCCAAATTTAAATAGTTTTTTTATTGTGTCTGTTCTAGGCATTATAATCCTCCAAATTTAACTGGTTTATAATTAACTTTTTTAAATGTAAGGGGTTTTATATTAGGCAAGGTAGTTTTTGGTTGTGAGGGGCGTTTCTGTGGTTTCTGTAGCATTTTAGAAGGTTGTTGTGGAACGATTTGATAAGTTTGTTGATTTCGCTTTTCTTCTAATGCTTGTAATCCTTTTACTGTGATACCTTTCTTTTCTCCTGGGGTATCGATAGCATAGCGAGTTTTTTCTATATATTTTGGTGAGAATGATTTTTTCTTTCCTCTTTTGTAAGGTTTTCTATATTTGTATTGATACATACCATATGTCATGTTATATTTTGGTTCAGGTTTTAGTTCTTGTTTCTTTGGTGCTTTTTTTATGTAAAAGGTTCTGGATGGTGTATTGTCTGTATAATGAACACCTTTACCAAGTGCTTGGCGTTTGGTAAGTGGATGTTTGGTTACTTTAATTGTTCTTCCTTTTTCTTTTACATAAGTATGATATCCTTGTTTTTTAGATGGTATTATTGGTTTACCTTTTTTAGGTGGTTGTCTTGGTATAGTAACTGATATTGGTATTGGTGGAAGAACTGTTGTTGGAGGTGCTGGTATTGCTTCTTGGGCATAGGTAAGTTTCTGTGCTTGTTTTACTGCTTGCTTTTGCGCTTGTGCTTGTTTAGTTGCTTGGGCAGATGTAACTTTTACTTGTTGAACAGGTTGAAGTGCTTGTGATGATATTGTTGCTTTTACTGTTTCAACTTCAGGTCTAACCATTTTTTCTACTCTTGATACTGATACTGGTGATATCATAGTTACTGGAACAACTTTTGGTGATATGATAGGTGTTGTTGTAGGAAGTTGTGATATTGCTCTTTCTGCTAATTGAATATCCTTTGGTTGAAGTAATATTTGTTGTTCAGGTCTTACAAGTGCCATTTCTGCTTTAGTTGATAAGATTGAACGCTTTGCAGGTAGAAGTGCTTCTGGTTGTTGATATTTATATAAATCAATTCTAAACTTTGCTTGTCCTGTTATTGTTTTACCAACACCAGGAAGTTCTCTTGGTAGTTGTGCTTCATATGCTACACGTTGCTGAAATCTTCTTGCTACACTAGCAGAAGGTCTTTCAGTTAGTTGCATCAATTGGCGAGAAGGTATTCCTGTTTTTCCTTTAGCATAGAATGATGTTGCTGGATAATATTCACCTTGTTTTGTAAATAAAGGATATCTTGCTTGTTGTTCTGTAACTGATAATTCAGTATATCCTTCAGGTTTAAATCTAATTGATGGTTTTTTAGTTATTCTAAGTTTTACTGGTGTCTCTGGTCCAGTGATGCCTAATGTTTTTGCTTTTATTGTTCGCCATCCAAATAATCCTTTCTTTTGTAAAATATATCCTTTTGTTGTAAGAGTTCCTTTTGGTCTATATATTATGCCTTTTTTTGTTACAAATAACATATCTTTTTGTGATACTTGTCCAAATCCTGTTTCTCTGAATGTGTAGGGTTTTGTAATATCAATTGGTTTACCTTTGTATTTTCCAATTGTAGGCGTTTTTCTTAATGAATATTTAAATTCTCTTACATATGATAGTTTGCCTGTTTTTGGTTTATAAAATATTCTTGTAGGTTTTGTTCCAGTTATTACGCCTGCTGTTTCTGGTTTAAAGTATTTTGCCATACCTTTTGTATATCCTGCTTTGTATCCTTTTGCACCTGTTGCAAATGCCATAAGTGAGTGTGTTCCTAGAACAATAAGTGTACCATATTGAGCAAGTTGTTCCTTTTTAAGTTGGTCAAGTGCATCTTCCTTTTGGCGTTCAAGATTTCTTTTTTCTGATTCTGTTTTTGCTGATTTTATTTTTTCATCATATTGCTTTTCTACTTTTTTTAGTTCACTTTCGATATCAATAATTGATTTTACTGATGTAACAATTTGAACTGCAAGTGGTGTTGCTAATCCTATTGTAAATGCTGCTTGTACTGCTGTTGTAATTTTTGATGCTTTTCCTCCTGCTCCATATAGTGCAAGTGATTTTGCTTTTATTCCACCCATATATCTGCCTATACCATATGATGCTGCAAGAGTTGCTGTTCCTATAATTTCTGGTGCAAACTTTGATAATGCTCCTAAATAGTCACCTTTATTCCATAATGTTTGTGCTTCTTCTACACCAAGCATTACCATACCTTGTGTTTCAAATCTTCGCCATTCTGCTTCTTGTGCTTCTTGATATTCCTTTCTTACTTGCTCTTGTGATTGTCCTGATATTTGTGCATATTGATATTCAAGTTTTTCTTTTACTTCTGCCCAAAAGGCACCTGCTACTTGTGGTCTAAAGAATACATTTGCTACTATTGTAAATATTTTAGTCCAGAAGGGTTGATTCTTTTGTGCTACAGCATATTGATATATTTTATATCCTCTTTCTGCTAATTCAAGTGCTTTATCTTGTGATATTTCTTTTCCTTCAGATGTTTTATATTTAAAAAAATCAGGTGCATATAATGTTTTATAATATCGTTCTTCTTCTATAGGCATATTCTTTGGTGCATTGATAATTGTTTCACCTGTTTCTGGGTCTACATATGCTTCAAATCCTTTATCTCTTAATTTTTCAAGATAATCTTCTATTTGTTCTCTTTTTTTGATATACTCAATATATTCTGTTCTTCTGCTTTCTAAAGTATTGATAATTTCAGATTTAGTATATTGCTTGTCACCTATCTTCCATTGTGTTCCTTCAGGTGATTCTTGTATTTTTCTTTTAACTACTTCAACTGATGCTGCTTTTCTTAATACTTCTTTTGATGTTGGTGATGGTCTAGATGTTTCTGTTGTAGTTGGTGGTTGCCATGCATCTGCTTTTGCTCTTTGTACTCCTGCTGGTAAACCTGATGGTGTAGGCGTTGATGTAGGCGTTGGTTGTTCTGCTTGCATCTGTTCCTGACGCATTCGTTCTAGTTCTGCCTTTGGTATATCAGGTTGAGGACCAGGCATGATTATTCTCCTGCAACATCAAATAAAAATTCGCCCCACTCTTTTTTACCCTTTTTCTTTTTTAACCATCTATATTCTGGGTCAGTGAGTTTTATTTGGATTGTTCTAATTTTAGTTGGTTTCATGTTATTACCAATATTATATAATATAGGTCTTACTATAAATAATTTTTGTATTTCACAGGTATATATTTATATATATCTGTCAACCACAACTACAGGTTTAAATATATTTAAACCTGCTAAC
>Ga0272442_10005267_pt1 | contig 17358 bp, 14 predicted proteins | sample SSMForm2O_FD_200262 | JGI IMG/M metagenome (GOLD analysis project Ga0272442, IMG submission 200262) | Marine sediment archaeal communities from Little Sippewissett salt marsh, Falmouth, MA, United States - SSM-Form-2O | ecosystem: Environmental > Aquatic > Marine > Wetlands > Sediment ... | reverse complement strand
GAACGAAAAACATACGCCAGCCCCTAATAAAAACCGAATGCCGGGGGCGGGATTTGAACCCGCACGCACTCAAGAGTGCAAGGGATTTTAAGTCCCTTGTGTCTACCAGTTCCACCACCCCGGCGTCTTACAACTTCAAGATTCTACACTGTTTTCTTCTGCGGTCAACTGCGGAAGTTGGGTTCTGAAATTATATTTCAGAGCGCAAATGGGGATGGTTTCAATTCATTGAGAGTGGAAAAAAGTTGAAAAGTTGAAACCGTCCCCCATTGTCATGTGACCTGGAGTCTGACACATTTTGGGCATATCAGAATGCTGCAGTTTGCTTGCGTACAGTTCGTCCCGGCCACAACATCTCGACCCTCGCGCCGCCCAGCGGGGAACTGGCGATCGCCAGACGCCCACCGTGCCGCTGCATGATGCGGCTTACGATGGCCAGGCCGAGTCCTGCGCCGCCGGTCTTGCGGCCGCGATCGGCTTGCTGGCGAAAGAACGGGATCATTACTTTTTCGTGGAGTTCATCTGGGATGCCGGTCCCATCGTCGTGCACCGCTACCCGAACATGCTCTTTTTCCTCGGTAAGCTCGAGCACGACTTTGGTGCGCGCGTGCTGGACGGCGTTCCGAAGGATGTTCTCGACCGCCCTTTGGAACAAGCGCTGATCAGCAAAGACGTCTACGCCATCGGCGAGCTTGAGCTCAACTTCGACGGCGCGATCTTCCGGGATTTCGAGCCGGGCAAGCTCCGCGAGATCGCTGAGGCTTCGTTGGGGATCGAAGGTTTGTCGATCGAGCGCGAGTTCGTCGGATTGCACGTAGCCCAGAAGCTCCGCCACCAGCTCGTCGAGGGCGTCGAGCTCACCGGCCATGGCGGAAAGCCGTTCTTCACGCCCATCGGGTTGATTCTCCAGGAGCTCCATGTGGAAGCGAAGCCTGGATAGCGGCGAGCCGAGCTCGTGGGATACGGCTTGTATCAGCTCGTCGCGACTTCGAATCAATTGCTCCACCCGCTCGGCCATGGCATTGAAGTTTTTCGCAAGCTCGTTGGCGGGCCCGTGGTGATTGTCGACGCGGGTGCTGAGTTCACCGACCGCGATCTTTCGGCTCGCCCGTTCGACCTTGGTCAGTCCGCGCTCGACGCGAAGCGCGAACAGGATGGCTATCAGTGGAATGCCGACAATAGCTAAAAACAGCCCTATGGGTACGGCGCCTGGCGGGACCGCGGGATTGACCGGGCCGGCCGCAAGCGCCCCTTGCCCGTCCTGGAAGACCAGGAAATACCATTCCTCCCCGGCGTCAACCCTGAGCGGGATCTTGTCACCGGGTGCGGCCTTTCGATCCGTGCGTTCTTCGACCTCGTCGAGCGAAATCAACGTGAAGGCGACGGTAAAATTCGGTTGCAGTCTTTCAAGGCGAGCGGCACGGCTTGCCGCAGGCGTTTGGTCGAGCAACTCGTAGAGCAGAAACACGCCGTCGCTTCGGGCCTGCTCCTCGGTCCAGGACTTGCTCCGCGAATACAAGACCACGACGGCGAAGCCGACGATCCATAGCGCCAGCACGCTGCTTACGATCAATTTGACAAAGGAGCGTCTCATCGGGCCGCCAAGAGATAGCCCACGCCGCGCACGGACTTGAGTCGTCTCGGGTCGAAACCCAAGCGTTGCAATTTTCGGCGGATGCGGCTGACGTGCACATCCATACCGCGGTCGATGCCGTCGTATCGGGTGTCCATGATCTCGGTGTAGAGGTCCTCGCGCTTGACCACGCTGCCCACCTCTTTGGCCAGCATGAGCAAAACGTCGAATTCCATCGAAGTCAGCGGCACCTGCTGACCGGAGACCAAAGCATCGCGCGAGGCGATGTCGATCCGGAGGGATCCGATGTCGAGAATCCCGGTTCCGTCGTCCCGGCCGGCGCGGCCACCGTCCTGGCGCCGAAGCTGGGTGCGGATGCGCGCCAGCAACACCCGCGGTTCGATCGGCTTGGCGACAAAGTCGTCGGCGCCGAGTTCCAAACCGGCAACGTGATCGGCTTCGCTCTGGCTTGCAGTCAGCATCAAGATCACGCCCCGGTAGGCATCGCGCACCTGGCGGCAGACGTCGAGGCCGTTTTGACCGGGCAGCATTAAGTCCAAGATCACCAGGTCGGGCTGCATCTCGATGATCCGCTCAGCGCCACTGTCCCCCGACGCCACCCATTCGAGCGCGAATCCATGCATGCCAAGGTACTCCAAAAGCAGGTCCGCAAGCTGGTCGTCGTCTTCGATGATCAACAAGCGTGGCTTTTCGCGTTGGCTTGCGCTCATGGGCTCAATATAACACGAAAGAGCCACAAAACCGGCTGCTCTACAATTCGCTACAAAACGCAGCCCTTTGCCTATTGTTTCGTTTTGCGTTGAAACTTAGAATCAAGGTGAGAGGAGATTACCAATGATTCGCATATTTTCGCTGGGATTGATCGTCTGGTTCGCATCGCTTGCCGGTTGTAGTGACGACGGAACGAAGATCATGACGACGAAAGAGGGCGTCGAATTCGTGCGCACGCCGGATTCCTGTTTTGATTCTTTGCCCGACTGGCCGTATACGCCCAAGTACGTAGGGTTAGACGGCCTGCGCCAAGCCTACGTGGATGAAGGTCCAGCGGATGGCGAAGTCGTGCTGTTGCTCCACGGACAACCGTCCTGGTCGTACCTGTATCGCAAGATGATTCCGGTGCTTGCCGATGCCGGATTCCGGGTCATCGCCATGGACCACCTGGGCATGGGCCGCTCGGACAAGCCCATCGACATCGCGTCGTACAGCTACCTCGGCCACAACAAGCGCCTGTTGCGTTTCATCGAAGTACTCGACCTGCGCGACATCAATCTGTTTGTACAGGACTGGGGCAGCCTGATCGGATTGCGGGTGGCGGGCTTGAATCCCGACCGCTTTGCGCGGATCGCAGTCGGCGACGGTATGTTGCCGGTGTGGCCCGAAGGCCTTCTGCCCTTTCCTCCTGTCGAAAACCCGAACGAGACCGAGGTGATCGCGCCGCTCTTTGCCGGCATGCCGGCGCAGCAGGTGCCCTTCTACGACGGCTGCGAGCCGTTGGGCGGGCCGGATGAAGGCTATTTCGGCGACTGGATGACCTATGCCATGAAGGCCGAATCGTTCCACGCATCCGAGGTCGTCGAGGCCATGACCTGGTTCGACCTGCCGCCGGACGAAGAAGCGGCTTACGACGCGCCGTTCCCTGGCCGCATCTACATGGCCGGGCCGCGCACCTTCCCTTCACTGGTCAACGACGTCCCCGGGACGACCGAGGAGGCGTGGGCCGGGCTGATCGCCTCGGACCGACCCTTCCTGGCGATCTGGGCTTCAAATGACCCTGGGAACCTGGGCTCATGCGAGGTGCAGCAGCATCTGGTGGACTCTATTCCGGGTGCGGCGGGTCAGCCCCACGACCGGCTCGCCGAAGCCAGCCACTTCCTGCAGGACGACCAGGGCGAGGAGATCGCACGCCGCCTGGTCGAGTTCTACTCGGATCGGAGCGACCGAACAGACGAGAGCCTCCGAGGGATGCGCTACTGCGAGATCCTGCTGGGCTTCCTCATCGACGGTGAGATTCGCGCGGAGGTCTGGGGCACCCAGGGGCTGAACCTCTGTCCGGCGGAGAAGTGGCAGGCTCTGGACCCGGAAAGCATCCAGGCCGAATACGGTGCAGACTTCATCGAGATGAACGGTCCACGCTACACCATGATGGACGCGGGTAGCATTGACCTTCCCGACGGCGAGCGTCGCACCTATGGCGACCTGGAGATGCAGCGGCTGGCAACCCTTGTACTGAACCCAAGCCAGGTGTCGGCGGACCCATACACCGAGGCCCGCGTCGAGCGAACCACCGTCTTCGAGTTCTGGTCCGGCTTCCAGGTCTTTCAGCTCACCTCACCGGAGGGCGCGGTCTATGTGATGCAGTCGATGTCCCAGATGGTTGACCCGGATTTGGCGCTCGCGGATCTCCCCGGCCTCGGATCCCGTCTCGAGCTACCGGACGGGTGGACCTACCAGGTCAACAGGCGCATCACGGATCTGGTCCAGGCTGTCGAGAGCGAAGTGTTCGTGCTCCAGGATGACTTGAAGAACACCTACATGCGGGTGGGATCGAACTCCACGGGTCAGACACTGCCCGTGCTGGATGACGGCACTGGCACCCCGTGCAGCAGCGATGCTGATTGCCAGTCCCTGGATGCGTCGCACTGCCTGCTGGCGAGCGGGCTCGGCTACTGCACGGTGGAGGGTTGCGCCGGCGGGGAGTGTGGTGCTCCCTACGTGTGCTGTTACGACTGTAGCGAGGTGGCTCTGCCCATGCTGCCCTTCAATGGCTCGGCCTGCATCCCGGAAGCCGGCACTGGAATGCTCACTGCACAGGCTGGGTGCACCTGTGATTGAATGCCGAAAAGATCAGGGAGACGATCTCGATGAAAAGACTGACTATGCTCATAGCTTTGCTGGTTTATTCCGCCCTGGGTGGCTGTGGCAATGACGACACAAAAACGCCCCCCGTCGAACTGACTACGAACCTTTGCGACGACCCGAGCAACCTGCAGGCTGTCTTGGAGGCTTTGCAGAGCGGCGAGGGCGGCGGCATGTTCGGTGGTGCCAACCAGGAGCAGTTCGAACGTATGCTGGCAGCGCCGACCGAAGGCCCCTTCTACATGTTCAATTTACTCAAGTACCGCGAATGGGCAGTTTACCCCGACGGCCGCGAGACCGATCTGACCGGGCGCGAGGCGAACGCTCTCTATGCCCCCGTTGAGTTCCTTGAGGCGATCGGCGCCCAGCCAGTCTTCATGACCGAAGTTCACAACCAGATCGACGGTGACGACATCCTGTGGGATGAAATCGCAGTTGTGGAGTACCCCTGCCCGCTGGCTTTCTTGGCCATGCTGTCTCAGCCAGAATTCCAGAAGCGCGCCATCCACAAAGAAGCCGGGGTCGAAAGAACCATCGCTATCGTAACAGATCTCGTGCCGATACCCGCGCCTAATGACCCGGAGCAGTCCGAAGCGACGTTTCCGCCGACGTCCAATGACCCCGCGTTTGATCTGATCCACGTCATGGACTTCCACGACATCGCTCAGTACGAGCCGGACGCCGACGAGCCGGAACGCACCGGGAGGGAGGCGTGGGAGATGTATCAGGCGGCTGGCGTGGGAGCTTCCGAGGACCTCGGCCACTACCCGACAGCCGTCCTCGAGGTGCAGGGAGTGTTCGTCGGAGACGACCGCACCTGGGACCAGATCATGATGGTGCACATGTCGAGCATGGCGGGTTTCCAGGCCCTGCTCGATGATCCGATTCGCGAAGCTGCAAGCTACCATCGCCGCGCCGCGCTCGCGCACAACTACTCCATGATCACGTTCCCGATGTTGTCCCAAATCCCATACGCGGATGGTGGTTCGAACGGCACAGAACCGCCGCCGGTCACCTCAGACGGCACCGGCACGATTTGCCAAACTGACGAAAACTGCCCCGGCAATGGCGTGGAAAAATGCCTGACAGACGGCGGCCCGGCCGGATTCTGCACCCGCGAGGGCTGCGTCGCTGGTGATTGCCAATCTCCGTACCTGTGCTGCCACGACTGCAACGAAGCGGTGGCTGAAATGCTCCCTTTCGAAGGCTCGGCCTGCCTTCCCGACGACATTGTCCCACAACTGACAGCAGCGCCAGTGTCCTGCACATGTGACTGATGCAGTCGAGAGATTCTCCTCAGCTCAAAAGGAGATACCCATGAAACACGCATTCTTCTGTCTGGGCCTTCTGTCTTGCCTGGTGTTTCTCGCCTGCGGTGACGACGGCAATCCGGGTGATGAGGTGCCCAAGGTCGGATACGAGATCCTGCAAATCAAGTCGGCCAACGAGATCATCGTCTGGGTCTGTACGGATATTACCCGGGAGGAGTTCGACGCCATCGAGCTGCCGGCGGGATGGTTCAAGAACGAACCGCGCGAGGGAGATCCGGATGCGAGTTCATTTGCCCGCTCTCCGGATGCCTCGGTCGATGGCGAATTCACCGAGCAGGAGCATTACGGCCACCTCTGGATGCACAACGCCACGGTCGTCGAAGCAAACACCCAGGTGGATGACCAGGACCGGCTCCGGCTCAGTCGGGTTGCCAAGTTCCACACGGTGACCTTCCATGCTGGTAGAACCCTCAAAATCCTCGTCTCTCCAGACGACGAGCAGTATGTGCGTATCTCCCGCGACGTCGATCGCACCTCTGACGTACCGATCCTACCTACCGACTGGAATCTGTTGGACTACGTGACGCCAGAGGAACTGACCTTTCAACTACCCAATCCGACAGTCAACATTCGCGCCAAGAGCAATGAAGACTCGTTCCAGGGACCCATCCCGAAGTTGAATGTCACTCCATAGCGTAAGGCACCATTGGTACACCCGGGGATTCACTTGTAGGCATCAAAAGCCCTTGCTCCTTATACGCTCACTATCATGGAAATTGACACGTGAGGAATTGTGATATATATTATACACCATTGGTGTATAATAAATGGCACGATCATGGCCAAGGATCTAGATAAGTCATTGTTATACAAGGCCTTGAAGCTCTTGGATGCCCGGATGGGGCAGAAGGGAATCGGCCCGTATTCAATTGTCGTTTGCGGGGGCTCCGGGTTGATTGCCATGGATCTGGTTGCCAGGACCACCAAGGACGTGGACGTTGTCGCCTTGATGGATGCCGACGAACTGCTCGGGGATCCCGATCCCCTGCCCGATGATCTCCTGGGCTCGGCCCGCGAGATCGCGCCCGTTCTCGGACTCATGGATGACTGGTTGAACAACGGTCCCAGCCGGGGCGAGGGCGGCTTGTACCGCGCCGGGCTGCCGGACGGCTTCTCTTCACGATTGAAGAAGGAGGCATTCGGCGCGAACCTGACCGTCTACTGGGTGAGTCGCAGGGACCAGATTCATTTCAAGTTGTATGCCGCCGCGGATCGCGGAGGCTATCACGTCTCCGATTTGAAGGAGTTGGATCCCTCGGATGAAGAGATGGAGCAGGCGGCGAGATGGGCGATGTCGCATGATGTCTCCGAGGGATTTCGACAGATCCTGGTCTCTATGCTGAATCAGCTGGGTTATGAAAAAGTTGCTGAAAGAATTTAAGAGGCACCTGCTGGACACGGTGCTCGATTTCCTGTGGGCGCAGTGGTCCGCGCTCGGCGTTCCGGGGCACGCCCGGTCAGAGCAGACACGCATCGTCGATCCCGAGGCGCTGATCCTGTTGACCTGCTCCCTGGGCAGAAACGACGCGCGCCTGTTCGACGAGATGCTCGACTGGATCAGCCTGCACGAGCGACTGGTTCAAATTCAGCGTCTCAAGAACATGGCCAGGGACGAAGAATTCGCCGGGCTGCCGGTATTGCGCGCCGTCGGTGCATGGATGGGCCACAACAAGGCCGGAGTCAAATGGCGTCGCTTGATGGAGCTTGATGCGGCGCCGGCCGAGGCCGAGGCGCTGTTTTGCAGCCGTGACGGAAAGCCGTTGCCGGTCGTCAAGAAACCCGACCCGGGGTTCGAGAGGCACGGTTTCCTGCGGGACAAGGTTTCCCTCAGGCGTCATGCCCAGATATTCGATCCCGAGCTGCCCTCCAATCTGCTGATACGCCTGCGCGCATTCTTCGGCGTCAACTCCCGGGCGGAGGTGATGACCTACCTGCTGACGCACGAACGGGCGGGTGCCGCGGAGATCGCCCAGGCCACTTATTACTACAAGCGGACGGTCTACAACGCCCTCTCGGAGATGCGCCTGTCCGGCTTGCTGCAGCTTTGGGAATGGGGCACCGAGAACCTCTACAGCCCCAAGGGCGACTTGTGGCAGGGGTTCAAAGCGAGCGAGTGGATCACATGGGCGCCGTTGTTCCGGGCGCTGGAGTATATCTGGAAGTTCGCGGAATCGATGCAGGGCGGGGACATCGATGAACAGCTGGCGGCAACGGATCTGAACGTGCTCATCCGCGACATCTCGCCGCTGCTGCAGAAGGCAAACCTGCTGGGCCATCTCCAAATCCCCACACCCGGTGCAGATAAAGGCTATATTGACAGAGGGATTGGTGCACTAAAGGGTATCCTCGACCTGCTTGTCGAGGGATAATCGCTCCCTGACCTGTGCATGCGGGTTGCAGCCAACTCACCCGCCAACCTGCCGATTCTTTATTCTCTGCCGAATTTCGAAACCCACGGACCAATCGCAGGTCCTTGCTTTCCAGAACGTTCTTAAAATGTGGGTTTCGTCTTTCATCTGTAATCACCCGGAAACGCTTCATACGAAGGGTGTTTTAAGTCCCTTGTGTCTACCAGTTCCATACCGCACACTATTTAGTGATTGGCGTCAGGTGAAAGTTGACCGATCCGATGCCGTCGGCGCAGCCGCCCATCATGTAGATGTAGGTATCGGGGTCCAGATCGCCGCTGTAGCCCCACATGGTACATTCATTGCTCCAGTTGTATTCGGAATCGATCAAACTCCAGCTGATGTCATCAACGGACCACAACGCGTAGTCGCAATCACAGACGTATCCCGCACTTTCCCACTCGACCTCCAAATTGATGGGTGTCGCCACCTCTATGATGAAATACTTTTCTTCTTCTGCGTAGATCGATATGGAGGTTGTGCTGGTGATGGTAGTGACGGTCAGATCGTCGGCAATGCAGTTTCCGTACAGGCAGCCCTCGTCGGTTTCACAGGACTGGTCGCAGCCGCCGCAATTGTTGTCGTCGGAGAGCGCCTCACGGCAGTCGGTCGCCCCGCAGCGGGCATATCCATCGTGGCAATCGACATCGCATAGCTCTGATACGCAGATCGGATCTCCATTCGAGACGGCCGGACACGAAAAATCGCATGCGCCGCAATTCAGGGGATCCCCGCCGACATCGATGCAGGTGTTGCCGCCGTCGCAAATGTCCTGGTGGTCGAGACAGTCTCCGTCACAGGAGGCTCTGCCTGCGGTGCATTGCAGTGTCACGGAGATATTGTCGCTGGCCATGTGGCCGGCTTGATCGTAGAACAAGGCCGTGAAAACCCGCTCCCGGCCCGCTCTTTCCGCCCAGATTGGTTCTACCGTGTCCAGATCGTTCCAGTAGAGTGCGATCTGATAGGAGCCTTCCTCGCCCGAGGTGGAAAAGGCGCCGTAGCTCAGAGTTTCCGATTCGTTCTTCAGGGTACCGCCGATAAGATCTCCTATTCCCTGAGGGTCGGTGACGATCGCGGTAATAATCAGCTCGGTATTCTCGTTCATCACGGCGGTGTTCGAGGACAGGTCGATGATCACGGGCGTAGTCGCCTGCTGGACGCAGACCCCGTTTTCACATGTCTCACCCGCATCGCAACTGCCGCAGGAATTCCCGCAGCCGTCGTCGCCGCACTCTTTTCCGGTGCAATCTGAGACGCACTCCGTCTCGCAGACCCCGGCTTGCGAACACTGCTGTCCCTGGGGGCATGTGCCGCACGACAGATCGCCGCCACAGCCGTCGGCGTCGGACCAGACACCGCATTCGTAGCCCAAATCCTCGCAGGTCAGGGGCACACAAGCGCCTTCACAACGACAGTCCGCGCCGCAGGTCTGGCCGGTGGCTGCGCAGTTGTCCGGGCAGGTGCCGCCGCAACCGTCATCTCCGCAGCACTTGCCGGTGCAAGATGGTTGGCAGGTGCAAGCGGCGGTCCCCGCGCAGTCGTCGTCGCTGCAATCGGTCAGACCGTCCTGGTCATCATCGATTCCGTTGTCGCAGATTTCATCCGGATTTGAAGTTGAACTGTATCCGCAAGAGGCCGCAAATAGAGTTCCGATCATAACGAGAGACAAGAAGTGCAGCTTGGCATGCATGGCAAAACCTCGATTTGAGTTGTCAAGAAAATCGCACATATTGCTCGTTTGCCCTGTCATTATACGGCGTAACTCCCGTTTTTCCACCCGTTTTTTCTATTTACTCGAAACCGGCACTTCTCCGCGCCACCTATGGGCTGAAGATTGCCTGGCAGTCTTCCAAGACTTCTGCGGCGTGGACTGATACGCTGACGGAGAGGTATTCGAGAATCAGGGTGCCGTCGGCGTCGAGCAGTTTGGTGATTCGCGAGGGCATGGTCGTGGACTGGCTGGCGGCGGCTCCGTAATAGAGAGCCAGGTTCTTGTTGGTGTCGCTCCACAGCTCGTACTGGAAATTCTGGGCTTCGGCCCAGCTCTGGTTGTCTGCAGGGGTGTCGAAGCTCACTCCGATTATTTGTACTCCCAGCGCGGTGAAGTCGTCGTACCGGTCGCGGAACCCGCGACCCTCGGAGGTTCACCCGCTGGTGTTGGCTTTGGGATAGAACCACATCACCGTCGGGTGGCCAATGAGATCCGGCCGGCTCCGGGAGGTGTCGTCCCGGTTGCGGGCGGTGAAATGGGGCGCGGCCAGGGGCTGGGGAGGAACTGTTCCGTTCAACGCATCCCAGTCTATGTTCTTGGTGTCCCCATCGGCGACAAGATCGCCCCCGTCGTCGGCTGCGGCCCCGTCGTCCCCGGCCGCATCGCCACCGGACGCGTCCTCGTCGCCGCCGGCGTCCGCGCCCGAATCGGGCGGCGGTCCTGGCTCGCTGCCGGAACAGCCCGCACCCAACGCCAGCAGAGCGGCCAATAACCAGGCCGATAGTTTGTACAGGTCGAGTATCATGTCCGTGGAGTATATCAGAACGAGGCACTCATAAGAAGAGGGGCTTCAAGCCGTATCCTGTCACCATATATAGTTTTCATTTAAGGAACTGGCGCATTCCCTTGAGGGCCAGCAGCAGGTTGTCCCGGCGGTCTTGTCGGGCCTGGTCCTGATCGGGAAGCGGATTGTATTCGTGATCGAGCACCTGCAGGTCGGTGGTGTACATTTCGGTGCCGAAAACCGTTATGGAATCGTCGTCGACTATGGCGGCTTCGTCCCAGCCGGAGATGAAGGTGAAGGGCGGGCGGTTCTCTTTGAGGAGGTGGGTGCCCTGGGTGTAGTCGCTGGCGGGGTTTTCGATGCCCAGGTAGGCGAAGATGGTGGGCAGCATGTCCAGGTGGCTGGTGGGGTAGCGGATTATCCGGGGTGCCTGGCCCGGCAGGTTGGCTATCATGAAGACTTGGGACTGGTAGCGGTGAAAGGCGGCGTTGTGGCCCAGGTAACCCACTTCGCGGAACTCCTCGCCGTGGTCACCGGTGATGAATACCAGGGTCCGGTCCAGCAGGCCTTTGGACTCCAGGGACGACAGCCAGCGGTTGAGTTGGGAATCGACGTAGTGGAGCGAGTTGCGGAAGCGGTTGAACAGGCCGGCGACCGCCTCCGGGTCGGACATGTCCAGGTAGTTGATCTGGTCGGGATCCAGATCGGTGGGGAAGATTTTGTGCTCATCGGTGTAGCGGTAGGGCTGGTGCGAGGCGTCATAGAAGAGGAAAGCCAGGAACGGACGCTGAGGCTCGCGGGTCTTGAGAAAGTCCAGGAACCGATCGGTCATGCAGCGGTCGCGGTCCACCCTCTCGAGATCTTCGGGAAAGCTGTCGTGAATGTCGGAGGCGACTTCCTTGAATACGGTCTGCTTGAACTCGGGGAAGTTGAGATCGGTGCAAGAGGCGATAAAGAACTCGTATCCCCTGCCCTTCAGCAGATCGATCAGCACCGGCGGTTGTTGCTCGGCCCTGAAGGCGTGCCAGTAGCTTCCGTAGATCCCGTAAAAGAGGCCGAAGATGCCGAAGCGCGAGGAGTTGCCGGCGCTGTGGTGGGTTTCGAAGCGGTGATGGGACAGGCTCCAGCGGTCCAGGTGCGGCATTATCGCGGGATGGAACATGTCGAACCTGCCGCCTTCCACCACGGCGATTACGATGTTGGGCGTCGCTCCCGCGGGGGGAAGTTGCAGGGCCTGCCTGGGGTAGTCGAGCCGGCCGCCCTCCGCCGGTCCGGCAGAGACTCCCGGTCCGTGTGACGCGAAGCCGCTGAGAATCAGCGGCTGGTACAGCGGGAACATCCGGTGGATCCTGGTCACCTCCGGTATTCCTTGCAGATCGCCCACGGCGTACAGAGTCTTGTCGGCCACCACCAGGCCGCAGATCAGACCGCCGGCCGCCAGCCAGGTGGCCCGGCGGCCCAGTTTTTCGCGCAGCCGGGTGCTAAATATCCTGGGCAGCAAAAGAAATACGAACAGGAATTCAAGGGTGACCAACAGGACGGCCGCCGTGATCAGACCCAGGCTGGTGCTGCGCCCCAGGGTGATGCTGTCCGCCGCGCCGGGGGTGAGCAGGACGTTGAGCACCAGCCCGTTGAAATGGAACCGGAAGATGTCGTAGAGGACCGTGTCGAAATAACAACAGATCTGCATGAGCCCGAACAGCGGCGGGGCCACCCAGAGCACCACCCACTTGCGGCGGATGGCCAGGGCTAAAAGCGCCACCGGAAGCATCACCACCGCGTTCAGCATCAAGGCGTTCGACAAGAGGCCCAGGCCGACGGCGATCACGCCCAGGGCGGACAAGCCCCGCGTCCCCCACCCCAGGTACCGGGTATGAATCAGCGCGGTCACCAGGAAGTTGAAGGCGAATATCAGGAGAAGCGAGCCGGTAAACCAGCGCCGTCTGGATACATCCGGTGCCAAAACCTATTCGGGAGCCTGCGTGCCGCCGCAGAACTTGACCACCGCCAACTCCAGCTTCTTCACCGGCCCGGGCTTGAGGATGAACATGTCGGCCCCGGCATTGATGGCCAACTGCCTCACGTCGGGGTTGTCGTTGCCGGTGTAGACGATGATACGGGTGTCCGGATTTATCTTGCGAACGTAGCTGACCATGTCCAGGCCGGCGGTGCCGTCGAGGGACGTCAGGCCCAGGTCGAGGATGGCCACGGTATACTCCGTCCGGGCCAGCAGCCACTTGGCTTTCTTCTGCGTGTGGGCGACGTCCACGCTGAAACCGCGGGCAACCAGGATCTCCTCGATCACCGTGGAGATCCCCACTTCGTCGTCGAGAATCATAACCTTATGCGGCATGCGTTGAGTGTATAAGCAATAAAGCCCGCGATGCAAGCCGTTATCAATTCAGGGGCAATTGTTGGCGGCGCCGGGGGTTATGCTGCGGAAGGTGAAGTCGGCGTTGTTGTTGTTGGTGTCGGCGCCGTCGGGGCAGCGGGAGAGGCCCATGTCGTAAACATCGGCGCCGCTGACCGGATCGATTACCAGGTCCTCGAGCTCGGAGCCGGAGGTCTCGGTATGGGGGGTGCCGGTGTCGCCTTCGTAGCCCAGGGCGTCGACGATCCCGCCATCCAGCATCACCGCCAGGGCGTCGAGGTCGTTCTGAATCAGGTTGGTGTCGGGAGAGACGTCCAAGTCGCAGTTGGGCACGTTCTGGGCGTCGCCGCAGATGACATAGTAGTCGCCGGGGTCGAGGAGGACCGCGGGCAGCTCGACGGTGCGGTAGACGGAGTTTCCGTTGCCGTTGAGCATCTCGATCAGGTAGCTCCCCAGGCTTATGCGCAGGCTTCCGGTGTTCTTCAACTCGATGAACTCGGAGGCGTCGGTGGAGGGCTGGTCGTAGTCGATCTCGTTGATCACCAGGCAGTCGGTGCAGGCGCCCACACACTCGTGGGTCATGGTGTCGCAGACCTCGCCCGCGGGGCAATCGGAGTCGGTGGCGCAGCCCGGCAGGCACTCGCCGGTATTCAGGTTGCAGTAGAAGCCCTGCGGGCAAGGCTCCACCCGGCAGTCGGTCGGCCGGTCTCCGCTCTGACCGTCGTCACCAGGCAGTCCTGCATCATCGCCGGGCAAGCCAGCATCGTCCCCACCGGGACCGGCGTCGTCCCCACCGGGACCGGCGTCCGCATCTTGTGCGGCGCCGTCTTCCGTAGCATCCGTCCCGGCGTCCGGCGGCGCGCCGCTGCCGTAGGAGCAACCACACGCCAGCAGTGTGAAGAAACACATATAAGGAATTTTTAAAAGCATTATACCGATATTAACCCAGCGATGCTTAGGTGACAATCGGCAATGTGATATAATGTTGTTTCAAACATGACTGCACGAACCACCCTGTTTTTCGTCATTCTCTCGGCATCGCAACTTCCGGGTTGCGTGTTTTACACTACCGGCCCCGACCGCCCTCCGGTGGCGTTGGCCGGGGCGGACATAACCGTGGTGGTGGACAACCCGGTCGAGATCGACGGGAGCGGAAGCTTCGATCCTGAGGGCGAACCGCTGGAGTACGTCTGGAGCCTGGTGGCGGCTCCCCACGGAGGGCAGGCCGAGTTGGTCAGTCTTCGCGGGGAAACCACTTCGCTGACGCCCGATGCCGCGGGCGTATGGCTGGTGCGGCTGGAGGTCTTCGACGGCGTGCTGCTCTCGCAGCCGGACCTGGTCCGGATCCTGGCCGTCGATGAGATCACCGAATGCCGGACCGACGCCGACTGCGACAACGGCGATCCGTGCACTTCCTCGCACACCTGCCAGAACGGCATATGCGTGCATGGGGATACCGATAAGGACAGCGACTCCGACGGCTACCTGGACGGGGAATGCCCCGGGGGGAACGACTGCGACGACTCCGACGCCGGCGTCCACCCCGGCGCCTCCGAAGGACCGCCCGGCGACGCCACCTGCACCGACGGTGTGGACAACGACTGCGACGGCCAGTCCGACGGGGCGGAAACCGGCTGCATGGACTGCACCCAGGACTCCGACTGCGATGACGGCAATGTCTGCACCACAGACGACTGCCTGCCCGGCGGCGTCTGCGACAACCCGCCGGTTCAGGACGGCACCTCCTGCGACGACGGCGATCCTTGCTCGTCGCAAGACAACTGCCAGAACGGCGTCTGCACCTCCGGGGACACCGACAAGGACAGCGACGCGGACGGCTACCTGGACGAAAACTGCCCGGGCGGGAACGACTGCGACGACTCCACCGCCGACGCCAATCCCGGCCTGAGCGAGGGCCCCGGGGGCTCGGCCTTCTGCAGCGACCTGCTGGACAACGACTGCGACGGGCAGACCGACGACGACGATACCGGGTGCAGGACCGACTGGTGGAACACCGACTGGACCCGGCGCCGCAAGCTGACCTTCGACAACTCCGGGCAGCCGGAAAACCTCGATTCGTTTCCGGTGCTGGTCAAGCTAAACAGCGGCCGCATCGACTACGCTCAAACTCGAGACCACGGCGAGGATATCCGGTTCGTCGACGACGACGATCAGACGGTCCTGGCCCACGAGATCGAGCTGTGGAACGAAGGCGGCGACTCCTTCGTGTGGGTCAAGGTTCCCCGGATAAACTCCGGCTCGAGCGACGACTTCATATGGATGTACTACGGAAACAGCAGCGCCTCAGGAAGGGAAAGGCCGGCGGAGGTCTGGTCGGCCGGCTACCGGGCGGTCTGGCACCTCAACGAGCAGGTGAGCGACGAGAACACCGGCGCCGGCCATACCGACTCCACCGGCAACAACAACACCGGAACCCAGCACGGCAACAACGACCACAACGGCATGATGGCCGACGGCCAGGAGTTCGACGGGGTGGACGACTACATCGAGGTGCCCGAGAGCGGGCTTTCCGGCTTCGGCCAGTCCATCACCGTCGAGGCCTGGGCCAACCTCTATGAAATAACCTCCGACTACCCCCATATCGTCGGGGCGGGACCCGAGAACGACGGCCACCACCTGCAGATCTGGTGGGAACCGGCCGTGGTCGGATGGGGCAGCCGCCTTTCGGTCAACGGGGACGGCAACCACGTAAACGTCAACCTGGGCGCGGTGGGTCACTGGGACTACGTGGTGGCCCGCTACGACGGATCGGACTTCGCCGTCCTGGTCAACGGCCAGTTGGGCGGCTCGGTGCCCAAGAGCGGCGATATCGACTCCCTGGGCTCGCCGCTGTGGATCGGCATCAACCTGAACCTGGTCCCGCGCATGTTCAAGGGCACCATCGACGAGGTGCGCATCTCCGACACCGACCGCTCCGATCGCTGGATAAAAGCCCAGCATCTCTCGATGACCGACGCCTTCATCACGTACGGCACCGAGGAAACCCGCTGAAATCCGAGACACCCATGTCAGAAATCTGAGAAAACCCGGGCCCGGCGAGATCGGTCGTTCGGCATATACACAAATAATATCAATAAAATAAATTTCCAGAGTTCGGGGGCACGGGGATTGCAGTATTACCGGGGTAGATGAGATGAGCCCACGGGTCAGGCGGTGCGCGCTCGGTAACCCGTGGGCTTTTTTGTGCTTTTAAAAACACGAACGTTCGTTCTGAAAATGTGATCCCGGACACAGAAACGGGGTGGATTCAGAGGTAGTCTGATAACAACCATGGATGATTCCGGCGTCCCTAGCGCCGGTTTATGATAGGCCCCGCGTCGCGGGGCCTTTTTATTTTTTAAAAATATGCTCCCGCGCCGGCCAAAAAGGAACTGGTGGTGAGATCACCGATGGGAAGATCGTAGAGGTACCCCATGATCACGAAAAAGTGATCGAGGAATGAAAAGCGCACCCCGGCGCCCAGCATTACCGCCAGGGGCGACTCGTCCTGCGGTTCCAGCTCGACGGGATCTCCCACGTGGCGGTCGTATTCTGCCGGGAAATAGATGTGCGCGCCTATGGCCAGCTCGGCGTAGGGCTCCAGCCAGCTCAGCACCGGATAGGAGAAGCGGTAACCCCCCGCCACCCGCAGGACGCCGAACTCGACGTACCAGTCGGCCAGCTGCCCGTTGCGGGTGTCGCCAACCCAGTCCTGCCAGATGTAATCCACGATCACGAATATGGTGTGGTACTTCATCATGCGCAGGCCCAGCCTCCCGCCCACGCCCATCTGGCCCTTGTCCTTGTGGCCCCGGATGAAAGCGTCGGGATCGTCCGGGTTGGTCTGGGTGCCCGGGTAGAGCAGGATCTCGTTGTGATCCACCTCGGCGGCCGAGTCGTAGTACCCGCCCTCGGTGCCCACGAACTCATTGCCCCACAGGGCTCCGTGCACTTCTATTTCGAAACGCAGTGAATCGGTGAAGCGGGCCCAGAATGTCTTGCTGGCCTCGGCCTCGGCCCGGGCGGCGGCGGCTTCCTTTTTGGCCTGCTCGGCCTCCTGCTTGGCCTGCTCGGCCTCCTGCTTGGCCTGCTCGGCCTTGGCGGCCAGCTCCTTCTGCTTCCGCTCCTCAACCTTGCGCTTGTCCTCGGCGGCTTGGGCCTCCTCCTCGAGCTTCTTTTTCTCCTTCTTCAGCTGCTCCAGGCGGGCCATGACCTGCAGGGTTTCCTTGGCGGCCTCTGAGGAGATCTCGCCCTCGGAGAGCGGCTTGGAGAGCTTGGCGGCGATCTGCTTGACCGCACCCAG
>Ga0272442_10005265_pt1 | contig 17364 bp, 9 predicted proteins | sample SSMForm2O_FD_200262 | JGI IMG/M metagenome (GOLD analysis project Ga0272442, IMG submission 200262) | Marine sediment archaeal communities from Little Sippewissett salt marsh, Falmouth, MA, United States - SSM-Form-2O | ecosystem: Environmental > Aquatic > Marine > Wetlands > Sediment ... | reverse complement strand
ATAAAGTATGGTTGATAGGTCATAAGGTAGATGCCTCAGAGAGAATTTTATATGGCGACAGAAATTTTACTATTTGACTTTGATCTTTTCATAGTTGGGTGACACAAATTTATAGGTATATCGTAGCCATTGTCAGAATTATAGATAAGATTAATCGCTTCGCTCAAACGACCAGAATCTGACTCCGTAAGGTTCGAAAGAAATCCTGAAAGCTGGTTGTTTAACTCTTATCTGAAATGGATTTTCTGGACTGAGGCGCGCTATCTCATCGTTATTTGTTGTCGCCGCATTCAGGACAACGGGCTTGGCCATCATATCGCACGACATATTTTCTAAGGTAAGTTCAACCTGTACAGGCGATGCCGAAAAGTTCCAGAGCAGCAGGTTGTACTCATAAGAGGAAAACTGCTCGTCACGGGTCATAAATCCATGTACATTTGAATTTTCTGAGACCAACCTCAGCCGTTCTCCACTTAAGCGTGACAGCAACTTGAAGGTGAAATATGCCGCCCGTACATTGTTTTGGAAATCGAAAAGACCATCGAACTGCGGCATCCTGTTCCACCATCCAGTCATGAACGCCGTACCTTTGGCTGACATGAATGGGGCAAACCTCTCAAAAGACACATGATAATCGCGTATGTGGTAGTAGCACGAGTAATCCAGACCACCGTCTTTCATCTGCCAGGCCACTTCGGCCACATAGCAAGGCTGAATCCGTACATCGGACGGAGGAAATCCAAGATTCATGTTCCATTCGTCGAGAAACGTCTCCGGCTTGAGGGAGGGGTATTTCTTTAGAAGTGATTTGACATTATCGATCGTCGCTCGGATTTTCTTGGGGTTACTGCTGTATATGTGCCAAGAGACAAAATGTAGTGGCGCTTCATTCTTAGTACAGAAATCCAACAGAGCGGGTAGGATTGGCGAACTGGGATTTGCAAGGGCTGGTCCTCCAACATGTGCTTTGGCATCTGCGTGGAGGATCGCTGCGGTGGTGTGCTGGTAGTACCTGCAGTAGCTATCCGGTTTGAAACGATAAGGGCAGCCACCGTCTTCGCCAATGTCAGGTTCGTTGGCAACTTCCCAGTAGCGTATTCCTGCTGCTCGGTCTTTATAGTGACGCACAAGATTGAAGATCAGTTTCTCCCACTGCTCGTAATCGGTTGGTTCGACAACGTCCTGGTTGACCACGGGAAAAAGAACTTTCGGCTTAAAGCAAATGCACATCAACGGCTTTGCTCCAGTTTTGAGAATCGTATCCACGGAACGATCCAATGTATCGAAATTGTATCTGTCGGGCTCCGGCAGCAGATTGAAATATTCCTGAATAAATAACCGGATAATCCTTGGTCTAATCGCCCGTATTTCGGCCACACGGTCATCCCACATCGGTTCTTCGGATAGTCCTCCCTGGCCAAGAGCAAATCGGTCGATCTCCAACGGGCCCTGTTGCTCATCAAGAAAGACTTTGACAGAAAACGCTTTGTTTTGAGCCTGTGCAAAGACAGAACTCAAAAGCACCACGACAAAAATTAATGAATTTTTAGCCATAATTCTTTCCCTCATTCCAAGCATTATAATCGGATTACATGTGAGTATCAAAATCTTTTCTAATTTGCTGCTCAATAATGGGCAACAATCGAATAAGCATTCTGATCAGGCTTGTCAATTTGTATCCATTCCTTTTGCACATCGAAATCCATCCAGTCTTGACCATTAACGGTTACTAACTTAATGGACTTGCCCATCGGGTGACGCAAGCGGACAAGAATTATGCCTGGACGTCTTCGGTTCGGCATATCTATCTGCGCTATAATATTGTTCGAGGCCGCTTGGCTTTCTATTTTCATTGATAGCCTGCCGTAGTACGTCGGAGCCCGCTCGATTTCTATGGTCTTACCATCCTCCAGCCACTTTCGCGGTGTCGCTTGCAGAAGCAGCAATGTATCGTTATCCAACTCACGGATGAGCATGTTGCGATACAACTCGAACCAGGCACCATCCGTGCTGGGTGGACCAAAGTATTGGCCCCAGGCCCAACGATGCTCCACCGGTTCGAAAACCGTGTGGCTGAAAGCGCATGCCATGTAGCTGTAAAACGCACGGATAACCGCCTTGGGATCGTCACGCAACAGGTAGGCCGTTGCCTGCTGATTATAGACCGGCTCGTTGGCCGTTCCCCAACCGTTAAGATACAGATTGTCTTCGTGGTCGTTGAGGAGGCAATCGGCAAGAAAGCCATCAGCCGACAGCGCTTTTAGCCGTAATAGATGTACCGCCCCAGTATCGACGTCGGTCGGATACCATTGTTCGAAAAGACGCCCGCTTTTCGAAGCTTCACATGGGACATACGGAATCCACGTGTGATCCCGTAATTGCACCAAAGGTGACCGTAAGGTAGCTTCACCGAAGTATTTGGCAACCGCCTGCCTTAAGGTACGTGCAGCCGTAAGGCATTCCTGCGCCCGCGGATTATCGATCTCATGTAAAACCCGTGCAAATAAATCCAAGGCCGCATAGACGTATGCCTGGTTAAAGGCCCAGGTTCCTTCTCCCGATCCATCGTTGAGAGGCCCGCGAACCAGGCTCGTCGAAGCTGCGACCCCTTTGGACCCGCTTTTTATCTCAGCCAGACACCAGTCAATTGCTCTAAGTGTTTGTGGAAGCAGCTTGTCTAATGCTTTTCGATCGCTGGATAATAAGTAATTTTTAGCCACTGCATAAATCATGCCCGGTGTATATACAACCCAATTCGCATATCCACCAACGTGACCGTTAGATTCCTGATTGTTTCGATATATGGACAGAAGCTCCTCAACCGAAATATCGTGGTAGCCTCGCAGATCGTATAACATATAATCGACATATACAGCCTGGTTGACCGGCCATGGGGTTCCATCCTGTCCGTAAGCGAAGTTTGAGTATGGAAGGTCTATCTTGAGGTTTTCCTTCCGGCCGCCGTGCCGTCTTGGCAGACGAAGTGCGTGCCACAGACTCGCCCGGAATAAGTCGTTCACAGCCTTTTCCGGTACTTTAAACTGTGCACCTTGTCCAATATAATCAGACCAGAAATTCAGTGTTTCCGCACGGGCCCTGGAGTATTTAAGACCAAGCAGTCTTTTCCTGTCCTCAGTACGGAAGACCGGAGAGGGAAGCTTGACAATAAACTGGTGGGATTTGTTCGCCCCAAGATCGAAAGAAATCACAATATTTTTTGTTATTAGTTTGGAATTTTTCTTTTCATCTGCTTTTTTATCAGTATCGGGATTTCTGCCATCCCGAAGCTCAAGGTTAGTTCCTTCGACCGAGAACAGAATATTGCCGGAAGCGCAATCCTCGTAACAGAATTCAGTAGACTTGGCCATTGTTACAATTTTTAGATCGGCTGAGATAGGGGGTAGCCTTTGATGACTTACGAGTACAGAAATCTTTCTGGCCGTATCTTTTAGATTTGTCACTTTGACCTTCTGTAGCAACACCATCGGAATGTCGCCCCGCCTTTTGTTGGGAGTGCCGCTGAGAGGGTAAGCGAATTGTTCGACATCGTATTTAACATCGTCTTTTTCAAATATAGTGCTAATAACAGGAAGACCATCAATGAGCTTCTGAGCCCTCCAAGATTTGGCAATTTGGAGTGAAAAGTCTCCGAAATCGAACCAGAAACGAAACTTGTCCGGATTACCCAGGTCGTTCCATACTCCGGCGCCGCGGTCCACACCGAACTTATAGATTGAACTATCCCAACCGAGGCAAACGATGTGACCCGGATAAGGCTGATGTGGATTCACATAATCAGGACTTCCCATATCTTTCCATCGGGCTGTGTATTGCTCATATGTTGCTTCTGGCTCGTTAAGGACTTTGTCCAGAATACGATTACCCTTCAAGTGCTCAATATTTTTCAAGTGATTTTCAAAGGAAACCGGTGAGTCTCCGACAGCCAGATAAATATCAAGCGAAGGTACCCAGAAAATCTTATTTTGAACCAATTGGTCGATAGTGACACTGAATCCCTTAGTGCCGTCGCGGTTTATCTGCACGGTAAGCTTTCGTGAATCCTGTCGGTACGCCGGATCGAAGCGAAGTCGGCGGGCGGTATCTTCATCACTGTGTTCAATCAGGTAGGCCCAGATGCTGTGGAGATTGTCTATTATTCGGACAGAGGTCTCAGGATATCGCAGCGTTAATTCCACTCCGTCAATGTCACTACCCCCTGCCTGTGTCGCCAATATCCCATCCGTGAATTGATCAGTCGTCTCCAATTCGTAGCTTGAGACATCCACAATCTCCACTGCCTCGGTCAGGAATTTGATATAAAAGGCGGTGGCCTTTTGCGACTGATGACCCCATGAAAGTCTTAGCTTAAGCTCCCTATGAGATTCGCCAGCCACCAAAGCAGAAGTCAGTAACAAAACCTGCCAGAATATCAAATGAAGCAAGGGCTTCATAATCTCTCCTTTATTGACAATCGTCGTTTTTCGTATCAATATATAGTGCGAATTTTATGGCACTGGCGGTAATTGGACCTGCTGCCAGCCTTCTGTACCGAAACGGATGTCCCTTTCAACGAATTCCCATATTACCAATTTCTTATTCTTGAGTAAAGCGGGTTTGCGGCTAAGCTCCTGCCTAACTAGTGTGGAGGCTCCGCCGTCATTTACAACTGAAGCCAGCGGAAATCCAAGGTCGCAGGCAAGATGTTCGATGAATCCCGCTGAGCCGGGTTCGTCCCGGCTGTATATCCGCAGGAAGCTGTCGCCTATGATGAGAACTTGTGAATTAGGATCATCCTGGTAAAGCTGGCCGGTGTCAGCATTTATTACCTGGGTGCAGTTAATGGTTTCAGGTTTGAAGCCGCTCTGAATTTGCGGCACTCGCATCATTCTAAGAATATCACCATGACTTTCGATAGTTTTGGATTTAAGACAGTATTTGACTTTTCCGTTTTCTGTCAATCCCAAATCGAGAATCCTCATTGCAACGGTCTGGGCGACTAAACGCACCCCATCCGGAGACCAGTGGCTGTCCTGTGTCAGATAATACCTCGTATTATCACCTGGCGACAATCTTTTACGCACTTCAGTAAATAAGTTGAATAAATCAACAATTTCTACGCCCGATTCTTGGAGTTTAGAAAGGATATCAATTGTCTTTGGATTGACGGGTTGTTCCAAATACTCTGCATGGTGGGTCAGCATTTCCGGATAGATGGTCGCTTTATTTGGTACCGGTACAATAAGAAGTTTTATGCCGCGCTGGGCCAGTTGGTCCCGAAAGGAAATAATCGCAGAAAGAACATCCGCCCGGCCGTATCCCGAATCGGTTGGCAACGGTTCGATGAGATATTTTACGGCCGGTTTGTAAAAGAACCAGTCGGACTGGCCTATAATAGCCTTATCGCCCACGTCTCTTAATAATAAAAATTTCGCATATTGAATCGAAGGACGAAGTATTCCCGCAAGTCGGCAGCTCTTCTTCAGGTCATTTTCAAACACCCTTAGATTATCTTCCGTCGGTGCCTGTCGGAACAGTTCTGTTAGCTGTATTCCTTGCCCATCGCTCAACTCGATTGCGAATTGGACTACGCCAACACTCAGAAGTATGAGCATGAAAGCTGTTATCAGGAAAAAGTGTTTGGATTTGCTCTCGGCCACAAGTGTTGCTCCTAAAACTGAAAATACAAGAATGAGCTGAATGACTGCGTGAACATTACCATTATTGACATACAGAACAAAACAATCAGAATAAAAGCCTTAGGCCAGGTTATAGTTCTGGCCCAGTCAAACGCCTGCAAGGGCTGAAATGCTAAAATGGCACAGATTGCCATTGTAAGCATAATACCCCGAGTATAGATTTCAGCACAGAGTAAAACCGAGCCGCCCTGTGCTTTGGATGGTACGAACATAACCGACAGGTATTGCCAGGCATCGTATATTGTCGCCGAGCGGAAGAACACCCAACCCGTCATAATCAGCATGAAGGTAAACAGAACCTGTATTTGTCCTGGTAGAGTATGATAAAGAGTCTTTCTGCCGCAGAAGCGTTCGATTAGAAGTAATACGCCGTGATATGTCCCCCAGACGACAAAAGTCCAGTTAGCGCCGTGCCACAATCCGCACAGTAAAAACACAATGATCAGATTGAAATACGAGCGCCCGCGGCTTTTTCTATTGCCTCCAAGAGGTATATAGAGGTAGTCCCTGAACCAGCTCGAAAGTGAGATATGCCATCGGCGCCAGAAATCGGAGATGCTGTCGGCCAGATATGGGGCGTTGAAGTTGCGTGGACATTGGAATCCGAGCATCAAGCCTAAGCCAATGGCCATTTCGGAATAAGCGGAAAAATCGAAATAAAGCTGAAATGTATAAGCGGCGGCGCCAAACCAAGCATCGAGACTCCCGGGCGCTTCGGCGGCAAAGACGGCATCCGCCGCCTGAGCCACGACATTTGCCAAAAGGATTTTCTTTGCAAAACCGAGGATAAAAAGCGCTGTGCCGTATGAGAATTTCTCAACGCTGTGCTTGCGGTAAACAAGCTGCTCGGCGAAAGTTGGAACCTCTTGTGATTTGGCATCTATCGTGCCATAACGCTGAATCGGGCCGGATAGAATCTGGGGGAAGAAGGAGACGTAACACGCAAAATCAAAAAAGGTGTGCGCTGGTGGCGAATCTCGATAAACATCCACCAAATAGCTGAGGATTTTAAAGGTGTAGAAAGACACTCCAATAGGCCAGGCAACTTTTAAGATGGGCACTGACCCTGCCCCGAAAATTCCTATGACAGAGTTAAAATTCTCCTCGAAGAATACAAGATACTTGAAGAAGCCTAATACACTTAGATTCACTACGATGGAGATTGCCATAATTGTCAGCTTCCATCGTTTGCTGCTGGACCTGGCCATAAGAATTGATAAAAGATAGTTTATCGCGCTTACATAAAACAATAGAATCGCAAACCAGGGATTAAGCCATGCGTAGAAGACGTATCCTGCCAAAATAAGAAACACGGTACGTACCAGAATAAATTTCTGTGGTATTAGATAATACAGTACCAGTAAGAGTGGCAGAAAATAAAATTCAAAGATATGCGATGTAAATGCCATCAATTCCTATTTTGTCACAAAGTTGGTCCATACAGCCCAGTAAATCGGGTCATTGCTTTGGCTAAAATAATTGTTAATGATTCCTCCCATGTAGTAATCATCGATGGGTACTTCCAGAGCCATGCGATGTATGTCCATTGCTCTGAACTTTCTTAGATTACCGCCGATTTGGGTCACTCGTGCGTCCGCGACGCTACTCCGCGACTCTGCGGGATTGTAGTGGCCGACATAAATGATATCTCCATTAGCCTTGCCGCGGTGGACATGGAGAACCTTGTATTTCATAACGTGAGCGTAATCGTACAGGGGATCGTCTATTATCTTGCCCTTTATTTCGAGCAACTGTGCTGTCACCTCGACGCTTCCGAGAGTTGTCACTGTGTCATCTATACCCGTGTCAGGTTTCTTTGAGCAGGAAACACAAAGACCGAGGGCGCAGAGCAATGAGAACACGTCAAGGATTCTCGATTTTCGAATAACGACTTTCGATGGCGCTGATTCTTGACGATTATCGAGCATCTGACATCGAGTATCGATTCTGCCTCGTTCTATAGGTATACGGGATAGTGTCATTTCGCAGCTCCTAATTCGTGATATGTCCAGTGCGGCTCCCAGCCGTCAGGCAGTAGAAGTACCGGGCCGTCCTTGGTGGCCCCGTGTAATTTGCGCAGAGCTTTGCTCTCGCCTCCAATCGTGGGTGTATCATTGAGCCGCATTAAACCCATCGGAGCACCTGAGCCACTGGCATCACCATCTTCCCGCATATTCCCCGTGAAAAGCACGTATCGGCCGTCCGGGGAAATGTCGCCCCCATAAATATGCCGCCCATCCTCGCCGTACACTAGAGACCTTTTCTTACCTTCTGCATCTGCCATCCACAACTGCGTCCAGCCATATTCGTTGTTTTCCTGTTTTGCGGGACGATAAGAGAAAATCAGGTGCTGTGAATCAGGAAACCAGTCCGGCGTGCAATTGTTCATACTACTGACTGCGTTCGCGGCGCCTGTAGCAATCTCCATCCGAGCCACGGTCCAGGCGGTGCCGAAAGAATTGGCGACACCACACAACCATTTTCCATCCGGCGACCAAGTCAACTGCTGGAAGAATCCCTTACGGTTTAGGTGGCCGATTATCTCTTTGGTTTCCAAATCGACAAAATAAATTCCCTTCGTGGACATGCACGTTATACGTTTGCCTTCCGGCCCCCATGATGCCCACGTGTATTCACCTTGCCTACCAAAAACCTCAGCATTGTTCCCATTGCTGTCGGCAAAAACCAGTTCGCCCTGCATCCCATGCAGGTTATTATCGAAATTCTCACTGACGGAAATGCGCCGATACAGGATTTTTCTGCTATCCGGGGAGAAACGTGGAAGACCTTCGTTTAGCGTTGGTGTGTTTGTAATATTATGTATGTCTGATCCGTCTGGGCGCATTATGAACAAGTCCCAGTCCCCTTTCAAAGTCCGGGCGGCATAGATAATCCAACCCTTCTTACATACCTCTTCTGCTAGTCTAGCCACTCTATGATCATCTTTTCTGGTGACTGGTTGTGAACTGTCGGCCTGCGCCCGACCCGAAAAGAGAGCAATACAGATAATAACTATATAAATCAATATTCCAAAATGGATTTTCATAGTATTCTCTATCAAATCATCATTTCTTAACGTCAATCGCAGCGTATGTCCAGTGCGGCTCCCAGCCCCACGAGAGCCACAGAATCGGCCCATCATTGGCGTCTGGATAAGCCTTACGCAAGGCATAGTTCTTTCCTATGATAATTGGAGTGTCCTGAAGTCGAATTATTGCCATTGTTGTCAGGGAATTGTCTACCTCACCGAGGTCCTGTTGCGATCTCGTAAAAAGCGCATACTTGCCATCTGGGGAAACACAACCGCCATAAATATGCTGTCTTTCTTCGGCGTAAAGTACCCGCTTTTCCTTACCGTTGCCTTCAGCCATCCACAATTGTGCCCAGCCGCTGACTTCAGGTATAATACCACGAGAATAAACAATATGCTGCGAGTCTGCCAGCCAGTCGGGCGTGCAGTTGTAGCGGTCTACCTCACCAACGGCATTCACTTCACCCGTTATCTCGCTCATCCGACCAATGTTCCAATACTGACCCAAACCGTTGGCCGTGCCGACAAACCACTTGCCGTCCGGCGACCATATAAGCTGCTGCACAATACCTCTGCGGTTTAGCTCTTTAATTGTCTTTTTTGTGGATAAATCGATTATCTGAATTCCCTTTATTGAAAGACAGGCGAGTCTCTTGCCGTCTGGTCCCCATGATGCCCAATTGTAATCATTGCCCCAGACAACCGGATTTGCGCCGTTCGAATCGGCGATAACGAGGTCATAGATACCGTACTTATTGTTATCAACGGCAACGTTCTTAGGCATTCGATAGTATAATATCTTTTGACCATCCGGCGAAAAACGTGCTGCAGCCTCATTGAATCCAGGAGTATTCGTGATGTTCCTGCGGTCCGATCCATCAGGACGCATTAGAAGCAGATCCCAGTCTCCCTTGCCGGTGAGTGCGCTGTAGATTACCCATCCTTTTATATGCACTTCTTCAGATAAACTGATTACCCTTCGGTCACTATCTCCTTTGGTAAAGAACTGGTCTCTTTGCTGAACCCCTTTACCTTGGCCAGAGATGCCAGCAATAACTATTGATATTAAAACTAACTGCCAAACTCGCATATAAATCCTGCTTTGTTATACAAATGTTCCTTCAGGTGTCAGATATTCAATAGCTCTGTCCTTCAGACAAGTATCCATTTTGTACCTCTGAAAAAAAGTTTATTCTACAGACTTCAGCATTGTAATACAACAAAGAAGAGGTTCGATCATAACCACTTCGTTTCCACTATGTTGATATAACTTCTGGAGAAGTTGGATAAAAGGGCAGTTAAGTTATTCATAGAGTTTCACATACTGCTCCCTTATCTTTCAATTTGAAGCCTCTCATAGGTTGCTTAAACTATGGATATGTCTTAAAGAACATCACATGTTATAACTCGTAAAAGCTGCTTTTTCCATGAGTTCCAAAACATCGAAATTCTTCATAAAGTCCCCTCTGTCAGAAGCTGAAAAACACCAAAATTTCCAGGGGCAAGTAGACCGAGGGAATTTCACCCTCGGCCCCTCCGAGAACCGGACGTGATGATACGGAATTGGTTTGCTCATTAAAATCCCAAATAACGCGCCAGCGGTTCAGTCCAATAGAGCATTTGTGACGGCTACACGTCACAAAAACTCGTAAATGATTAAGTAGACGGTGACGAAGAAATCTATCAATCATGTAGTCTCTCAAGCTGCCAGCTTTTCGAGCTATAATGAACTGCCTTTGCTGTTGGCATTCTGTAATAGAGCTTCGGTTTCTCTTCACTCAATATTACTTGGCAGATTCGAACATCGTAACCCTCACCCATCTTACTTTTTTAACTCTCAGGAGTGGTCTTTATCAAAAAAATGTGAACCATATTGCCTGATCTTAAGACTATAATTATAGCAATCAACGCAACGGTGTTCGGCTAGGGTAATAAAAAAGCTGAGAAGAATTTAATTAATGAAAAACAGGAAATGTCAATTTGAGGTGGGATATGACGCTTTTACCGCAGTCCTAGATGAGTTTCGACAGGGACACATAGAAAATAATTGGAACAACAGGAAAAGGTTGAAAAAACATATGAATGGGTTATTCAAAGAGTGGGATCAGCAATTTCCCGGCTTTCCAAAAATTCCTTTTTCGTATTCATCCTTTATAGGGGTGTGTCTTACTTTGTTAAGAGATAGGCATTTGAAGAAGATTATTACTGGGTTACTTAGGGATGAAAGATCTTGTCGACAGAATAAGATAATTGTTAATCCCGCATGTGTCTTCGGCAGACACGCCAGAGACTTGGCATCATGCATGGGATCCTTTAAGGTCATCGGAACAGACATCAATCCAAAATTCAATTGGTTTTATGAGCGTTTTACCATAGGGAAATCTCCTTCGAACTATGAATTCAAGCAAGATGATATCTTCAATCCGCAACTTCAGGAAAAGCCGATTGCAGTGGTATTTTTCGGTGCATGTGGTTCTGTGTCGGATGGAGCTATAGACTATGGCGTTGAATCAAAAGCTATGTATTTGATCTTCCGAACATGTTGTCACGATAATATTGGGGGCAATACAGAAATTACTAAAAGATTTACTATTCTAAATTGGGATTTTCGGGTAAAGAATTTTGTGTACTCTCGGAAACGAGAAAGAAAAACGGGTGAGTATTTTTGTGATAAATATTCTAAAGATCATTATCCTAGAAGCAAAGCAGCTCGAGCTGTGAGCAATTCGGACGAATTTATGGACATAAGCCGCAATTCTGTAGATAGTGATATTTGTAGGACGATCATTGACCTTGACAGGTATTTATATCTATTGGAAAAAGAATACATGGTATGGTTCAAAGGAGATTTGTTTATAGCGCAGAGAAATACAAAGACAGTGTGAAGAATGGGATTTTTGTCAGAATCTTAGGGAACCCAGTCTTACACCCATCCACATACATTAGAGTCCTGGCACAACCTAATTAAACTCTGCAAAGCCTGGAACAAGCCGGAAAAGGCCCATGAGTGACGAGAAAAACTGCCGCAAACAGAGACTTCTGAGCGGTGACATAACAGACATAAAGTCATCTCTTTTAGAAGTTGAAAAATACCCTCTTTTACATGGTGACTTCATGATACCAAAATGTTACCACAAATCTCAATTTTGCATATACCTAGTCCGAATAAATGCCAGTTTTTTACAGAAATTTAAATATTTCTCAGAAATTTTTTGCTTCTATCGGATTAAGTAAACGGATGAAAAGAATTGAATTAATGATATGGTTCTTTTTGGAGTATCCCTCTACCACACAGAGGTTACCGGAGCATTCTTATCAGTAAATGAAAGATTGCTGCGGCTGACTTAAAAGTTCTTTTGCAAATTTTTGAAAATTTCTGGCACAATCTAACATTATTTGCGTCCTGTTTAGGGGGAGTGTAAAATAAAGACACTAATTAGGCATTGAAATGAATAAGAATTCGCCAAGTGAAATCGAGCTGCTACAAGCGAGTTTGCGGGGTCAGACTCCAGCTTTCGAGGCCATCGTACAGAAATATCAGTCTTTGATTTGTACAATCACTTATAGTGCAACAGGAAGTTTGGAAAAGAGCGAAGAGCTAGCCCAGCAAGCATTTGTCAAAGGCTGGAAGAACCTGGGCCAGTTAAAGGACCTGTCCAAATTCCGAGCGTGGCTATGCGGTATAACCCGTAATTTGATCTATGATTCTTATCGAAGGCAAAGTAGAGACATCACAAGTAAGGCAATTCCCATGGATTCGATACGAGACCATCCATCCGAAGATGAAGGGCCTATCGAGGCGGCTATAAGTAAAGAACGGGAGGCTATTGTTAATGAGGCCTTATCAAAGATACCGGAGACGTATCGAGAACCGCTTATTCTTTATTACCGCGAGGATAGGTCTTATCGTCAGGTTGCCGAGCAGCTTGGTTTCTCCGTCCGCACAGCCAGAGAGCGGATATCACAAGCCCGCAATATGCTAAGAGAAAAGATAGCTTGTCTGGTAGAAGATACTATCGAAAGGACCAAACCCGGCAAGGTGTTTACCTCGATGGTTATTGCATCTATTGTGGGATTAACTGCTATAAAAGGTTCCAGTACTGCAGCAGCAGCCGATATTATAACGAACTCAACTTCAGCCGGGAGTTCCGCTGGTGCAACAACGGTGATAAGCGGAGTAACGGCTAAAATACTTACCGCGGCTGCAATAGCAGTAATTGGAGTGGGAATAATAATAACTTATAAACATTTTATGAAGGCTGAGCAGTCACCTGGTTTATCTCCAATTGAACTGATTGACCAGGAACCAGAAGAATTGCCGGATATGAATGTGGAAACAACAACAGAACAGCCAGGCGGTGAGATGGCCACTATGTCAGTTGTCGATGAATCTAAGGATGCTTCGGACAATGTAAAGTCCGATGTCATAGTTCCTCAATCTATGCCATCAATAGATTCCGACTATAAATTTACGGCAAAAGGCGTATTAAGCGGGCTTATTACAGACGCGGATACGGGAGAACCGATATCTGACACACAAATAAGGATTTCCTGCGGCAAAAGATATGATACCAAGACCGATGAGCATGGTTTTTATACTTTCGATAAAATCGAAAAAAGTGATAATTATGAAATCTCAATCAATTCGTGGGATCATATCGGGATAGATTTTAACGCTGACCGTCCACCAATGATCAGGCTTCAAAATGGAATGCAGGTCGTTCGACATTTTCAGCTAAAGAAAGCTTGCATGGTTGAACTGACGGTGACAGATGAAGATGGTAAGGCTATTGAAGACGCCAAAATCCATGTCACTCGCTTATCAGACAGAAGAGGCTTGTCTGTGGGCGCCGTGGAAAGTGGAGGGAACGCCAACACTACGAATCAGGACGGATTTGTTTTGCTGGGAGGATTTCCTCCAAATGACAGATACTTTATAACCGTCCAGCATTCTTATTTTGTCAGAGCCGAAGAGCGGAAAAATTTCAGGATACAGCGATTTAATTATGCTCCAGCAGGTGTAGAGGTATTTCTGACAGATCCGAATCAAATCCAAGTAATAGAAGTGGTATTAAAGAAAGGACAAAAGGTTCGCGGGTATGTTCAGTATCAAGATGGAGAACCTGCCGATGATATTACCATTATCCCGGAGCCTGAGTGGTGGCACGCTGATCTGTCGATTCCATCATTTGAGGTGGATCCGAACGGATTCTTTACGTTCGAACATATTGTTCCAGGAGCCTACAATATTCTGGCTCTTATCCCTATAGGTGAAGTCTGGTCCAGGAGAAGAATTCTTCGGACAGAACTTCCGCCGGGCGAATCAGAGTTTTTATATGTCGATATACCTATGAAATCGCCGAAAAATCTTGCATCGATCAGCGGGACCATAGAATGGATTGGTGAAAAAAGACCAAGGTATATTAGAATTGAAGCCTATTCAGCTTCTTACGGCCGCTACTTTATACAGATTCGGAATTTTGAAAATAATTCGTTTCTGATTGACCGGATGGAACCCGGAATCTATCGGTTTCAGGTTTATGGCGATATTCTTGAATCTGTCACGATTAATGATGTGCAGGCACCACTGGAGAATCTGGTTTTGGAATTGACCTGTGCCGAAAAACCAAGACTCAGAGGTACGGTTGTTGATGCGACAAGCAAGAATCCCTTATCGAAATATGAGGTCCGTGTTCGGAAACTGAAAACATTGCGAGGCCCTGATTTCACTCAATTCGATAGATGGTTTACGTTTGAAGGTGACAATGGGAAGTTCGAGATAGAAGTAGGTCCGGGAGTCTATGAAGTTCAGGTCAAGTCTGATGGGTATGCCCCTGTATGGAGCCAAAAAATAAATACAGATCAAAACTCAGAAGTTTTGATTAGCTTGTCGGCAGGAGGAAGCAGTATCAAAGGACGCGTACTAAATGCGGACGGCAAACCAATTGAAAGCGCAACGGTCATTCCACTTTCAAAAGCATCGGGTACTTCTTATTCCACGGAGCATGAGTTTGTTTCCGAGGAGGGAGCCGTCAGGACAAATAAAGAAGGAGAATTTCTTTTGACCGAGCTGCCATCCGGGCGTGAAACAGTAAAAGTTATGCATCCTGATTACACCTTCGTTATCGAAGACGATATCGAGGTCAGAACAGGTCAGTGCACAGACAATGTTAATGTTATTCTTCCCAAAGGCGGTGTCATTGAGGGTGTGGTTTATAATCAAAACGGTGAACCGCAGGGAGGAGCTGTTATTCGTGCTCAAAACAAGGTTGGTTCTATAACATATGCAGATGATCCGAGTTTGTTGGCAACGGTTGTCAGTGAGCCAAACGGTTTTTATCGAATCAAAGGACTTCCCGCTGAAGTTTGTTATTTAGTGCGCAAGGACGAATCGAATACATTCGGAGTCGTGCGTCGTACTGTTGCACCGGAATTCGGGAAGACGATGCATGTTGATTTCGGCGGTAGAACGTTGGTCAGCGGGCAAATTATTATCGAGGGGACACCTTTAGCAGACCAAAAGGTTATTATCTCAGCCCCTTACAATCATTATTCAGGTTCTCTGAAAGCGGTTGTTAAAACAGATTTCGAGGGACGATTCGTTTTCCTGGGAATTGCACCCGGTCATTACGGAATATTTTATGAAATGAATAGCAAGAGATCAAACTGGTTCCGATTAGCCGAATTTGAAATGGGAACTGCTGATCATGACCTGGGAATCCTTCCGAAAGAATTTTCGATTTTATACCTGACAATTCAACAGCCTACATTTTCACCGTGGGATATCAGCAGTATATCTTTGAAAAGGGGAAAATACGGCTCATCAAGAGCAATACCTTTTGAACAAGCCATGAATTCCAAGGAGCCTTATAAGGTTGGGCCGGTTACCCCTGGAAGATACTTCATTTCTGTTTATCGACCTGATGGTATAAGCTATAACAAGCAAATAGAAATTTCGAGGGAAACTAATGAAGTGCTTGAGACTATTTTGCTGCCGGAAGGAGATTGCGTAATATACGGGGCAATGACCGACGACATTGATAGTGTTTCCTTCCAGAGTATAGATGAATCGATCCAGGGGTATCTTCGCAAAAATGATGAAGGGCTATATAAAGTGACACATCTCCCGGCGGGTGATTATCGCCTTGGGTCCTATCCCCTGAAAGAAGATAATTCGATTAATGTCAGCCTTATTAGCGGGCAACCGCTGGAGATGAATATTGATCCGCCACTTTTGGACATTCCCGAATCAATAGCAATAACATATGTCACGATTGTGTCGGAGACAGGCTTACCATGCAATGCCACAGCACACTTATTTTCAAATGGAACAATTATTGAACCCGAACGCGAGATGGGCTGGCGAAAAATGTTTATTGCAGCACCCGGCCAATATCTACTTCATATTTCCTGTGAAGGATATCGGGCAGTTGAAAAACAGGTCACCTTAAAACCTTTTCCCCGAGGAGAAAGATTCGACATAAAGCGAAATCAAATATTGGTACGTTTGAAGAGGTCAAACACCAAATAATGTTTCCAGATTGATACCTCAAGTTATTCTTACATCGAGTAGTAAAATGCCAGAATTATTCAAAAAGCTACCTCTTCCAAAAGCTAAAAAAACACCCTGATTTTCAAGTGACATTATGTACCCAAAATGTTACCACAAACGTCAAATTTGGCGATCGATGAAATCACCGAACCTCAAATATTTGTCAAAAAGTGAATATTTTTTCGGAATTTTAGGTGTGTAATCGGAAGTAACGGCGAGACGAAACGTATAAATCATGTAGTTTTTGGGGATAAAAAAAGAGCTGACAACTTTCTAGTAAGCTGTTAATCCTCTTTCAGTATTTTAGATGTTTTATTTCTTTCTGATATGTTCTAATAGGTCGATGCAGAAATTTTCTCTATATACAGCGATGAATTGTACAGAAGATGTATCGTCATTGCTTGCTTCCTTTCACATTCCGGATATTGACAAAATCATCAGATTAGGCTATATTCGATGCTAGAGAATGAGCTTCTCAGGCAAATGGCCTCTCGATCCGCACCATATAAAAACAAGATTTCGATCAGAGTGGGAGAAAGAAAATGAAAACACACCCATTTTTTCAAAGCTTTTTATTGCTTAGTGTAATTTTATTAATCCTTATTTTCCCTTCAGTTGTGAAATCATGGAGCTCGATGAACCAGACTGGATTGTTTGGTTCATTTGGTACGCACGAATTTCTGTGTGAAAGGGCATATGATGAGCTTGAAGAGCATCCTGCTTTCGAGTATATCCATTTTCCCAGTCGGGAAAAAATCAGAGAATATTCCGGGATTAACTTTGCAAAGGAAGGCAGAGGTCCAGACAATCCAAAATTATCTAAGTACTCAGAGCACTATTACAATCCTCGTAACGGGCAAGGTCTGGCACCAAAAAGTATCGCGCGGGAATATAAAGACCTTAATTACTCGCTTCGAGCGCGGATGATTATAGGCGGGGATCCGAAGGGTAAGTATAAGTGGGATCAGTGGGACAGATTTATGGGAGTAAATGCGGCTCGGTACGCGGCTTGGTTAGGCCATTTTATTCAGGATATGACCTGTGCTTTCCATGTTAATGGGGTGATAAAGAGCGAGGTAGATGCG
>Ga0272442_10005264_pt1 | contig 17364 bp, 11 predicted proteins | sample SSMForm2O_FD_200262 | JGI IMG/M metagenome (GOLD analysis project Ga0272442, IMG submission 200262) | Marine sediment archaeal communities from Little Sippewissett salt marsh, Falmouth, MA, United States - SSM-Form-2O | ecosystem: Environmental > Aquatic > Marine > Wetlands > Sediment ... | reverse complement strand
AAGAACCGAGCCAAACGTTTTTCGCTTATGCCGAGCTCGGCATAAGCGAAATTATGCCGACACTCCAATTATGCCGAGTAGGTTTAGTTTTTCCCGTCTATTTCAGTGTTTTGCGTATTGATTACTCGGCATAATTATGCTGTCTTCTTTTTGATCATTACTTAATTAAAAAGGAGGCAGACATGAAAAAACAGTTGTTTTCCAATCCAGCGTGGTCACAACATTTATGTACTGGACCATTAGTGCCTTACCTCGAAGCCTTTGCAGCTACACTCTTAGGGCAAGGATATTCAGAACCAACAACAAAAGTTAAATTTCGAGTCATATCCAAATTTAATCAATGGTTAAAGAAACAGCACTTAGTAATTAAGGACTTGAACAAAAGCTGTATTAACAAGTTTATATGCTATCGGAAAAAAAGAAGCCTTCTGCGCAGCGGCGATGAATTAGCGTTAAAACAATTCATCACCTTCCTGCGTGATGAAGGTGTTCTATCCCCAATTGTCCCTGACATCAAAGTTTCGGGGATTCAACGCATTGAAAATGATTATGCTCAATACCTTCAGCGAGAACGAGGCTTGGCTCAAGCAACACTTGATAATTACCTTCCCGTAATTCGGCGATTTCTTACTATGTGTTTTCGAAAGAAGAAGGTTATTTTCAAGAATCTGGATGCACGAGACATATCGAAATATGTTCTTTGTTACGCCCATAACCAGAGTTGCGGTCGTGCTCAAACGATGGTTAACGCACTTCGGAGTTTCTTTCGATATCTTCACCAACGAGGAGAAATAGCCATCAATTTGGCCGCAGCCGTTCCCACAGTAGCACGATGGCAATTTGCTGAGATACCAAAGTATCTGCAACCAGAACAGGTTAAACATCTTTTAAAAAGCTGCGACAGAAGTACCGGAACAGGGAAACGTAATTACGCTATTTTGCTTCTCATGTCCCGACTGGGACTGCGAGCCGGAGAAATAGTACATATGGATTTGGATAACATTCTATGGGAAACCGGTGAACTCATTGTAAAAGGGAAAAGCAGTAGGGTAGAAAAACTTCCGCTGCCTCACGATGTGGGTCAAGCTATAGCTACTTATTTGCGAGACGTTCGCCCTCAGTGTTCTTCGCGGAGAGTCTTTATTAGGATGTATGCTCCGCGGCAAGGTTTTTCCAGTTCTGCTGCTGTTTGCACCATTGTACGAAAGGCGTTGGCACAGGCTGGTATCAATATAGACTTTAAAGGTGGACATTTGTTCCGCCATACATTAGCCACTAATATGCTTCGCGGAGGAGCTACCTTTACCGAAATTGGAGAGATATTGAGACACCAAAACCCAAACGCTACTGAAATCTACACAAAAGTTGATTTTGCATCACTCCGTACTATTGCACAGCCTTGGCCAGGAGGTATAAAATGACTAAATTGAGAAGAGCACTTGAGGAGTATCTGGCTATTCGTAGGACGCTTGGTTTTAAACTGCGTGTAGAGGGCCGTTTACTCCATAGATTTGTCGAATTTGCAGAAAAAGAAAAAGCTTCCTTTATCACTATAAAATTGGCATTAGAATGGGCTACTCAACCCATAAATGTACAACCGGCTCAGTGGTCAAACCGTCTGAGAATGGTACGCGTTTTTGCTCAGTACCGTAGCGCGGCTGATCCGCGAACAGAAATACCTCCCGAGGGACTTCTTCCCTATCGCTATCGTCGCAAGCCGCCGTATATTTACACAGATGCTGAAATATCAAAGTTAATTAGGGCTGCTAAAAAACTTCCCTCACCGCGAGGTTTACGAGGGCCCACACTTTCTACACTATTTGGATTGTTAGCTGCCACTGGCATGCGAGCAAGCGAACCTATTAATCTTGACTGTAAAGACGTTGATTTAAGAAATGGCATACTTACTATCCATCAGACAAAGTTTGATAAATCAAGGCTTGTTCCTATGCATATCACGACAAAAAACAAACTAAGAGAATATGCTCACCTGAGGGATAAGTTATGTCCCAACCCAATAAGTCCAAGTTTTTTTATTTCAGGACGTGGTACTCGTTTGACATATTGCACAGTACGTTACTCGTTTATAATTTTATCACACCAAATAGGTTTTCGTTGTCCAGGTGACAGCCACGGCCCTCACCTGCATGACCTTCGCCATCGATTTGCTATCAAGACCTTATTGAATTGGTATAGATCTGGGTGTGACGTAGAAAAGAACGTTCCTATTCTAACAGCTTACTTAGGGCATAGGCACGTCAATGACACATATTGGTACGTCTCAGCCACCCCCGAGCTTTTGCAACTAGCTGCCCGTAGATTAAATATACGAAAGGAGCGTTAAAACAATGGTTACTGAAGCGACACTTCCCGTATTGTTGGAGTCATACTTTACTGATCGGCTAATGTGTCAACGGAAAGCAAGCCCTAATACAATTGCCAGTCATCGAGACACCTTTCGATTGCTTCTGAAGTATGCCGAGAAACATCTCAAAAAGGAGCCATCAAAGCTTATGGTAGAAAATTTAAATTCCACTTTTATTGGCCATTTCCTTGAGTATCTTGAGAAGCAGCGAGGCAATGTAGCACGAACCCGCAATGTTCGATTAGCAGCAATTCATTCGTTCTTCAAGTATGTTGCCCTTGAAGAGCCTTCTCATAGTGCGCTGGCTCACCGCATTCTGGCCATTCCGAATAAACGCTTTAAACGTAAGTCGGTTGAATTTTTATCACGACACGAGATTGACGCTCTTCTGGCTGCTCCTGATCAGACAACATGGACCGGTCGTCGTGATAAGGTGCTACTTTTATTCGCTGTACAAACAGGTTTGAGAGTATCTGAATTGATAGGACTTCGTTGTAAAGACATTGAGTTCGGCACAGGTGCCCATGTGCGGTGTACTGGCAAAGGGCGCAAAGAACGTTGTACGCCATTACGGAAAGACACAGTAGCTGCTTTACGTACATGGATAAAAGAACGTAAATGTAATCCATCGGATCCGCTCTTTCCTAATACTCGTGGGACTCAACTTAGCCGTGATGGTGTGGAATATTTGTTGGCAAAGCATGTAAACGTTGCGAAAAGGAAGTGCCCAACATTAAAAAAGAAGAATGTAACACCGCACGTTCTGCGACACAGTACCGCAATGGATATGCTTCAACACGGCGTCGATAGAACTGTAATTGCGCTATGGCTTGGTCATGAAAAGCTTGAAACTATTCAGGTCTATATTCACGCTGATATGAAATTGAAAGAGGAAGCACTCAACAAAGCAAAGCCAATGAATATGAAATTGAAACGTTTTCGGCCAGGTGATGAACTTTTAAAGTTCCTCAATAGCCTCTGATTATGCCGAGTACAAATTATTTAGTCGAATGCTATGGGCTATTTTACTGCTTAGTAGACTACTATAGAGAATTCTACTCGGCATAATTGGAGTGTCGGCATAATTCCTCAGATCGTGAAACTCACAATCTGCTAAGCCAACCTTCCGACGCACCTTATCCCATCGGCTTTTATTAAAACACCTTTCGAATATCTTGTCCTGTTTGGGAGGTAAGTCTGCGATATATCTCTTAAGTTCAGCCATGATTGGAACTAAAACAGGTCGCGATCCCATGCTCTTTCTGGTCTTTGTGCTTCTTGTGGTGACAGAGCAAATGTCAAAGTCAAGATCAGAAACTCTCCATGACTCAATGTCACCGCGTCTGAGACCTGTGCCTAACGCCAGAAGAATCCTCATTCTAAGTGCCGGGTACGGAAGTGACGCTGTAAGCAATTCTTGTATCTGAGTACCGCTCAAACATCTAACAGGTCTTTCATCTTCCTTTAACATACTCAGTTCTATGTCACCATTCAAATACCTATTCTTCCTACACCGACGAACGAATGCTTTCAGGTTTCTTATGCCTTGTTAAGTGTCGATCGCTTGACTTCCTTGCCTCTATCAAGTATGAACTTGTCAATAGTGTTTTGCGTGATTTGCCTTGAATTAAGTTTCCCTATGAGTCGTTCAAGGTGACTTAACGTGAGAGCGGTCTCACAAAGCGTAGCTTGCGCATCACCTTTGACTTTCTTGTAGTGTGAATACGCCTCGCGCATTTGGGGCCAATCGATGGACACGATCCCCGTAAAAACGTCGGAGTTCAGCTGCGTGTATTTTATCCGGCGATAGTGCTCGGCAAGGGCTTTGGTTGGCAAGGCCTTTGCTTTGCGTTTGCCGCTTTCATACCACCCGACGTACCAACCCTTCGTGTTCTTCCGTTTATAGATCCAGACTTCTTTCATAACAACCAGTCTATCGTAATTTTAGAAGTTCAAATCAAGCGAGAAAAAGAGCCTAAAAAAGTACAAAGTGGTGAGGTTTTGGAGACATAGATAACAGTTATCTTGTGAGCTATATTTTATAAGTTCTGTATCAATAAGTATCTATAAAAATTATTGTATCGTTAGGGCTACGGACATTGAAGACGATGGCGTCCGATAAATTTTTTCAAAATTTGTCCTTGGCCGAATATCTGACATTTTTTAGGACGTGATTTGAAAAAACCAGCTGGCGTGGAGACATCTTAGTGACACGCGCTGTCAAGAAAATCTCATGTGCTATAGAACGGGAAAATGGGGCCATTTAATTGGTGACATCTCACTTTTCAAAATCTTCAATTTGTCCCAATTTCCTAGCCACTCTTCGGCCTTTTCTGGTTTGTTCCAGGCTTCGTAGAGGGCGAAAGGAGTGTGTAAAATATTTGAGTCATCGGTTGGTTCTTTTTATAATAGTAATAGCCTTGTTGGGAAATCCAAACATGAGGAGAACCATGACAGACGTCACCCGCATTCTGAATGCGATTGAGGGGGGAGATCCGAAGGCTCCGGATGAACTGCTGCCGTTAGTCTATGAAGAACTGCGGTTGCTTGCGGCTCAAAAGATGGCTCAGGAGAGGCCGGGCCAGACACTTCAGGCGACGGCTCTTGTGCATGAGGCCTACCTAAGGCTGGTAGAGGGGGGAGATGAACAGGATTGGAATAGCAGGGGCCATTTCTTCTGTGCTGCGTCAGAGGCTATGCGCCGCATACTGATAGAAAATGCTCGTAGCAAGCAGAAGCTGAAACGTGGCGGTGACCATCACCGGATTAATCTGTCAGATGCAGATATAGCCATCGAGAAAGACATCAATGACCTGCTATCTCTCGACGAAGCTCTGACAAAGCTGGCTCAGGAGGATCCCCAAAAAGCGAACTTAGTCAAATTGCGATATTTTAGTGGATTGACTCTTGAGCAAGCGAGCCACGTTCTCAACATTTCACGTGCTACGGCCAGCAGGTATTGGTCTTATGTCCAGGCATGGCTTTTCCATGAGATCAACGGCTCTGATTGATCCGGCTTTAGACGACTTTTCGATGCCGAAGATTTTTTACCATTTTTTTTGAGGCGCGCCGGGTTCAAACGACGCACTGTATTACAGAGCAGTATCGCAGGAGTTTCATGATGGCAACAAAACCGAAAGATATCGAGTCAATCTATAGCTCGGCTCTTGCAAAAACCGATGAAGCGGAACGGAAGAGCTATTTAGACTCCGTTTGTGCTGAGAATCCCGCACTACATGCTCGTGTAGAAGCATTACTGAAGGCTCATGACCGGGCCGGCCAATTTCTTGAAACGCCGCCTCCATTTATGGACGCAGTCCCCATAGAGAAGGCTCTAACCGAACGCTCCGGCACCGTCATCGACAAATACAAGCTCCTTGAGAAGATTGGCGAGGGTGGCATGGCTGTCGTCTATATGGCTGAACAATATGAGCCTATCCGCCGTAAAGTCGCTCTCAAAATCATCAAATTGGGCATGGATACCAAGTCGGTCATCGCTCGATTCGAGGCCGAGAGACAGGCCCTGGCTATGATGGACCATCCGAATATTGCCAGAGTTCTGGACGCCGGGGCGACCGATACAGGCCGGCCTTATTTCGTGATGGAATTAGTGACCGGCGTCTCGATCACTGAGTATTGTGATAATAACAATCTCAACGCCAGCGAAAGACTAGCCCTTTTCATCCAGGTCTGCAACGCCGTCCAGCATGCTCACCAGAAGGGAATTATACACCGCGATATCAAGCCCTCCAACGTGATGGTTACGCAGCACGAGGGGACACCCGTTCCAAAGGTAATCGATTTCGGCATCGCCAAGGCGACCAATCAGAAGCTGACGGAAAAGACACTCTTCACCCGCTACGCACACATGATCGGCACACCGGCCTATATGAGCCCCGAGCAAGCGGAGTTGAGCGATATCGACATCGACACCCGCTCCGACATCTACTCGCTCGGCGTCCTGCTCTACGAGCTACTGACCGGAACCCCACCTTTCAGCGAAGACGAACTCCACAAAGCAGGCTATATCGAGATGCACCGCATCATCCGCGAGGAAGAGCCCATCAGGCCTTCTACAAAGTTGAGCACTCTCGGCAAAACGCTGACGGACATAGCGAAGCACCGAGCCTCTACACCCGATCTGCTGCGAAAAGCTGTTCGCGGCGATCTGGACTGGATCGTGATGAAGACGCTGGAGAAAGCCAGGGAAAGACGCTATGATAACGTCTCAGCATTGGCTCTCGACATCCAGAGACACCTGAAGGATGAACCGATTCTCGCAAGGGCGCCCGGCACGTTCTATCGACTGCATAAGTTCTTTCGCAGACACCAAATCCGGATTATAGCTTCGTTAGTAGTGGCTCTTCTTGCTGTTGCCCTGCTCGTCGTGTTCTTGATCGGCAAATTCGAGCAGCGCCGGTTGGAAAGGCAAGTGTTCTTGATGCATAAAATCACCTTCAGCCGCGCCGATAATTCGTTTATGTATAAAAGATTTGACGCTGCGTTGGCGGATGTTGAATCCATTCTCGACAGCAAGTATGTTGGATCTGAGGCACGCCGTCTACGCGACCAAATCCTGGCAGAGATTCAGGGACACGTGCGTTCTTTAACTGAAGAGATACAGACCCACCCGGAAGACGCACGGAATTATCTCCTCCGCGCGAATCGATATTATTGCCTGGGCGAAACAGAAAACATGATTACTGACATGGAAATGTATGTCAACATCTTAAGTCCTTTGGACGAAATGAATCCACAGGACCTGCGGTTCCGGAAATTTCTTAGAGGTTTCTGGCAAAGCACTCCCACGAATCTGGGGCCGACAGTCAACAGTTCGGCTATGGATTCTACGCCAGGCATTTCGGCTGACGGTTGTTCGCTCTACTTTTCCTCGAAACGGTCCGGCGGATGGGCCGACCTGTGGGTAACGACAAGAGCGACGGGTTCGGATCCCTGGGATCCCCCGGTCAATCTCGGACCACCTATCAACACTTCGGATACCGAAAATACTCCGAGCATTTCGGCCGACGGTCTTACGCTTTACTTCAGTTCCTGGCGGTCCGGTGGGCTTGGTATACTTGATCTCTGGAGAGCAACACGGGAAACGGTAGATGACGAGTGGGGAGCGCCCACTCATCTCGGACCACCTATCAACAGTTCGTCTCTCGACTGGTCCCCAAGCATTTCAAATGATGGGCTGGAACTTTTCATGGGCTCCAACCGGCCAAGCTCAGAAGATGACGAGCTATGGATCGCCAGGCGCAAGACACCTGACGATCCCTGGTCAGAACCAGTGAATCTTGGACCACCGGTTAACAGTCCGTCTATTGAAGCGACACCCAGTATATCTGCTGATGGTTTGTTGCTTTTCTTCCAGTCCGATCGACCCGGCGGATATGGGGGTCCAGTGGACATATGGGTCACCAGACGGAAGACACCTGACGATCCCTGGTTAGAACCTGTGAACCTTGGCCCGGTGATCAACACGTTCGATTTCGATGGTTGCCCAAGCATCTCGGCCGATGGTTCCACTCTCTACTTCGTTTCCAACCGTCCGGGCGGGCACGGGGATGAAGACCTTTGGCAGGTGTCCATCACTCCCATACCGGGCGACGTCCGGGATGATCGTGACTCGGACTCTACCCCGGAATCAGACAAGAGCCTTGGCGGAAAGGAGGTGATGTCGCTGACAGAAGACAGATGACGGGGGACAAACGCCATAGGGTGAAACGGAACAAAAAAGTAGCCGGCGAGTATCACGCCATCAAGCACATAACTCACCGGCCCAGCTAAACTCGGACGGATGGTTTGCGCGTCCGAATCAAGGCTGTGGTTACGATACAGCAAACCGAGAAAAAAACAAGAATGGAGGTATGAATCATGTTTAGGAACAAGAAAACGATCTTACTGGGATTGATTTTAGCATTGGCCCTGTTCGCCAACGTTGCGAACGCCGATTACGTCTTCGGTACTCCCACGAATCTGGGGGTGCCAGTCAACAGTTGGGATCACGACTGGAAACCAAGCATCCGGGCCGACGGGCTGGAAATGTACTTCACTTCCGACCGGCCGGGCGGTGAAGGCACCTATGACATCTGGGTGTCAACGCGTGCAACCCAAGAGGATGACTGGGGAGCCCCGACGAATTTTGGCCCTCCGATCAATACACCAGATTGGCAAAACGTCAGTTGTATTTCGCCTGACGGGCTGGAGCTTTACTATAATGACTGGGGCCTATGGGTCGTGAGGCGGGCAACGGTTTCCGATCCCTGGGGCGAGCCGGAGAATGACTCGCTTACTAACATTAACGCGATGGGAGCATCTATGTCAAGCCTGTCAAGCGACGGCCTATCGGCATTCTTATACTTGCGGGCTGACTGGGACCTATACGTCTCGACACGACCCACGAGAGACGCCCCTTGGTCGGAGCCTGTGAATCTTGGACCGACGGTCAATGGCGTCGACAGCGCTTGGGAAAGTTATTGCCCGGCCATCTCGGCCGACGGCCTTGTACTTGTCTTCAGTTGCAATCGGCCCGGTGGCTCCGGCGGTGAAGACCTGTGGATGACGAGGCGGAGCACGATAGACGGTCCCTGGTCGGAGCCGGTGAATCTTGGGCCGACGATTAACAGTGGCAAGTGGGAGAACGCACCGGCGATATCGGCCGACGGCAGATCGCTTATCTTTTGCGGCAATCGCGACTACGACGATCACGACATATATCAGGCGTCAATCGACCCGGTCGTTGACCTCAACACCGACGGCATTGTCGATTCTGCAGACATGGTCATCATGGTGGATCACTGGGGAACAGACAATTCTTCGTGCGATATTGGTCCGATGCCCTGGGGCGACGGCATCGTCGATGTCCAGGATCTAATCGTCCTTGCCGAGCATTTATTCGAAGAGGTTCCACTGATTCAATAGGTTGCACATTGGAAGCAGAAGAATACTTTACTAAGAAACAAAACGCCCAATATCGTTAAGAGCTGGCAACTTAAAAGAGTTGTCCAGCTCTCTTTTTATTAACTGACATTCTACCGATGGACGAAGCGTATGTATCGTCGCTCGTTTCAACGTTTGAAAAATGCAGTAACTTCAATCATGGCAAAGGATTCGGGGCCCGAATGTGAAACAGCCAAAACAGCATGTACCGTTCTAAGCGTTATAAAACAGTAGTAGGATATTTGCAGTTTGCAGCTCAACAAGATCAGGGCAGATTGGCAGCTATGTCACTGCCTCATATTCTTTTCTTGCTGCAGTTTAACTTGCCACTCGTTGGCTTGTTCCGACTTGCCCCAGGCTTTATAGAGGTCGATGAGGTTGTTCCAAGACTCCAATGTGTGTGGATGAGTGTCACCAAGTTTAAGCCGGCGGCCTTGTAAAACTTCGAGAAGGAGTGGTTCTGCTTTTCTTATTGCGTTTGCTTCTATAGTATGAACAGACCATTTTTGGATCCCAGCGTGGCTGGATGGTTCTTGAGGATCTCATCTTTCGGGATTACTTCAGATTTCGGATTCCGCTTTTGGGATATTGCCTGTGTCACGGGGATTGTGGGCTCTGCAACCTTTTTTCCTCTGCCTCAATCTCCTCCCACGACGGGGCGTGCCAGAGGTGGAGCTTGTCTTCGTCATCGCCACAGGCCGCCAGCCACCTGCCGTCGTTGGAAAAGACCACAAACCGGAACACGGTACTCTGTCCAGGGAGTGTCATGAGCTCACGGTGAGTTGACAAATCCCAGAGTTTGACGGCGTCGCGGCTGGTCCCACCACCGGTGGCCACCCGGCGGCCATCGGGAGAGAACGCCAATCCGAAGGCTCCCAGTATGTGACCATCCAACTTGGTAAGCAGTTCGAACGAGGACGGATCCCACAGCGCCACCGTGCCAAATGGGGACGTACTGGCGACCTGCGAGCCATCACCGGAGAAGGTGACTTGCGATGTAAGCCGATCGCCGCCTGTCGTCGGCGGCAGTGGTTTTCCGGTCTCGGCGTTGAGCCAGCGCATAGCACCCGTTCTTGTGCCGATCGCCAAGAGGCGACCATCCGGCGAGACATCTAGCGCAGGCCAATATTCGTTCGACCTAACGGGAAGTTCCATCACAGAGTCAGCTTTCCACGTGAGCACATCCCACCGGATCGCCTTTCCTGTTGCATCAAGAGAGAGCAACAACGTGCCATCTGCGCGAAAGCGGAGCAGACCAATTCGTCCTTTGTGGTCATCCAATTCCTTCAGCAAGCAACGTCTGGCACAGGACCACACACGGATCTTCCCACTCTTACTTCCGCCTACCAGCAAAGCTCCATCCGGTGAATAGGCGACCACCTCACTGTCGGTGCCTAGGTCGGAGAGTTTGGTCTCTTTGAACGTGGCCAGATCGAGCAGGCTAACGCCCCCCTGTTGTGGCACTGCCAATGCCCGACTGTCCGGAGCGAAGGCGGGCCGAGCGCAATAACCCAACGGGATCAGTCTGGGCCTCTCTTCTTCCGGCCGGGGATCGGCACTCCAGAAGGCAACGACGCCGTCCTTGCAGGCGCTCGCCAGCGTGGTGCCGTCCGGCGATAGCGCCAGTCCCGCGACGTCAAGGCTGCTACCCCGGAGGGTGGCTAGACACCGCCGCTGCCCTACATCCCAGATTCGGATGGTTTGGTCTCCGCTGGCCGAATACAGCCGCAGGCCATCCGTGGAGAAGACCAATTCACCTACCCAGGAGGTATGCCCTTTCAGTTCTCCAAGGGATTTGCCGGAGGCGGCATCCCAAAGTAGGATCGGACCCCCTTTCCAACCGCTGCCACTGGCAATGACCGAACCATCAGGTGACCACGCCACGGCGGTTATGTGGTCCGGGTGGGCCTCCCAGACATCAAATTTCGTGTTTCCGCTGGCGAGGTCGATCACTTGAAGGTGATGATCGTCATGGCCGATGACCAAAGCCTTGTCATCCGGCGAAAAGTCCAACTCGCCGAAGACGTCCGAGAGCCTCACGCCGGGATCGTGGTGAACGACTTCCCATCGGTCAACCTCCCACACGGTGAGTTCATCCGGAAGGCTCAGGCATGCAAGCCGGGTTCCATCAGGCGAAAATTTCAGGACCGTGACGTCACCAGTAAGGGTGAGCGGGTCGATGAGATCCCAAGTGCCGGTCCGCCAGAGTCGGATCTTGTTTCTGGCATTGGTCGCCAGTAGATCGCCGCGAGGCGAGAATGCCACGCGGGATCCTTCCTCCGGCTGAAGGGTGGCAATTCGTTTGCGGCCGGGGACATCCCAGATATCGACGAACTCTTGGCGGAATCCGGCCACGGCGAGCACTCTGCCGTCGGGGGAATACGCAACCGAGCGGACCGAGGGCGGATAGCGGCAGAACTCACTGAGGGCATCGCTTCGACACTCCTGCCACAGGTAACGCCACTCCCAACCGCGCAGGTCCACCTCGCCGGGGGCGGGTCGGTGATCCTCCAGCAGTCGCCGGGCACGGCCCACATCGTTCATCGCCAGCGCCTGCTGCGCGAGGCTCATGTCGGAAGCGTAGGCGATTCGGCGCATTTCCAACTCATTGGCCTGGGCTTGCCGGCGAGCGTGTTGCTCGCGATCCAGCGAGACGACGGAGACGGTCAGTCCGATCATCAAGGCGGCCGCCACCATGACCACTCCCGCGACTATCCTCTTGTTCCGTCGCACGAATTTCCGGAGCCGGTATCCGTCGGTAAGTGGCCCAGCCAGCAGAGGAGCACCCTTTAAATAATTCTCAATGTCGTCCGCCAGTTCAGAAGTCGAGCGATAGCGTTCCGCTCGTTCTTTACGCATCGCTTTGAGGGGAATCCATTCAAGTTCCTTGTGCAAACGTTTGGTAAGTGTTGCAATTTCCGTGCGGCGGCTTTCAGCGATTTTCTTGGCCTTTTCACCCAGTCTCGTCAGCCGGGTGCTCGGTGCCTTTGGATCGGTTTCGCGGATGATCTTTCGAATATGATCAATTCCCCCTTCCCGCAGCGTCTTAGAATCAAAAGGTAAAACACCCGTCAGCAACTCGTACAAAAGCACACCCAGAGAGTAAATATCCGAGCGAGTGTCAATATCTTCGGTAGACATTTCCGCCTGCTCGGGACTCATGTATTCAGGCGTGCCGAATAACTGGCCTTGCTCGGTGACAAGTGTCCGATCAGTCAGCGGCTGAGCAATAGCCTTGGCCACGCCGAAATCAATGATCTTAGGAATCGCCTTATCATCCTGGGTAGAAACAAGGATATTCGACGGCTTAATATCCCGGTGGATGATCCCTTTTTGATGTGCATGATGGACGGCGAGGCAGATCTGTCGGAATAGATTTAGCCGATCTTCAATCGCCAGCTTGTGACTGTCACAATGTTCGGTAATAGGCAGGCCCTTGACATACTCCATGACGAAATAAGGTCGACCCGTCTCCGTCGTCCCGGCATCATAGACATGGGCAATGTTGGGATGATCCAACAGAGCCAGAGCCTGTCGCTCGGCCTCGAAGCGGGCGATTACCTGTTTAGAATCCATTCCAGGCTTGATGAGCTTCAGCGCCACATCCCGTTTGATCGGGTGCTCCTGCCTAGCCTGATATACAATCCCCATCCCCCCCTCACCGATAACTCCAAGCAGTTGATACCGCCCAATCCTGCTGCCGGGTGGTTCGACAAGCATCTCTGAAGGATCCGACGCAATGGCCTTCCGCTTCGGATCAGATCCATCAACAATGTCAGAGCCTAAAGATAGAAGCTCGTCCAACTGGTCCGGATCCAAGCCAAATAACGATGTTTTATCCATGCTTCTAATTTCTGCCGAGAAGTATTAAATATGTCAGGTACTAATAATAAATACGTAAACTATCTCTCATCTTGCGCTATTTTCGGGAAGAATTTTCTTAATTCTTTAAACTCGCCCTTTATGTATTCATCCGACACAACCGAATGACGAAGATGTTTTCGCAGGGCGGCCTGAAAGCGTCTCTTAACTGTCACGATCATGTTCGAGGCTTTTGCAGCATTCTCAATTCCGTATTTGTCACAAATCTCTCGCAAGGAAGGGGATTCATTTCTGTTCATGATGGGTTGCAGCACTCTGTCCCGGAAAACGTTCCAGTGAACGCTCTTTCCGTCTTTTCGACATTCTGCTTCCACGTCTTCCAATACGTGTTCGAGCAAAACCGACACCCAAGCATAGGTAAACGCATCTTCGGCCACTGGCTGTCCGAGGGTTTGAGGCAACTCGGGCGGCTCGACCGCATCCAATGGAATAAGTCTGTCATTCGGTATCCGTTTGCGAGCAATCTCCTCGCGCTTCACGTCAATAACATAGCGGTTCAGGGCGACCAATAAAAAGGACCGGAATCGTCCCCCAGATCGGTCGGTTTTTTTCACCAGATCCCGACCGAGCACCACCTCATGAAAAAATCCCTGTGTCAGATCCTTCGCCTGCTCGTTGTCGTGTCCCTTGCGACGCAGATAGCAATAAACAGGCTTCCAATACCGATTCAAAAGCAAGCCGATTAAAGCTTGGCTCTTGTCTTGATCTTCCGATCCGGCTTGCTCGATAATGGACCAATGCGTAGTGAGGAATGCCTCCCTTGTGCCCCCCATGTCTGTGTAATCATCTCGTCGCATGAACGGCGTTCCCATTAATTACACACCTATGGCCTCAGCACGTCTTATCAATCCCATGATGGCCGATCTCAATTGAGCCTCATAGCACTGAGTACCGGATGCATATAAGATTCAACATAAACGATAACCAGTTGTATGTCAAGTAGTTGTAGCCGGATTGGCATATTAGGTGCAGAAAATGAAGAAAAGCACAGGATTTCGCGCAAGATCGAAAATTTCCTTCGTGTTTATATGTAGAGACGTTTGGCAAACAAGCCTTTGGTAGTGTTTGAAAAGTTCGCCATTGATGATGGAGAATTATGGCATGGTCTTTGGGTAAGATAGCAGAAGATAAGTGCAGCATAAAAGTATAAACCTCTTTGAAAGGAACAAAAGATGAAAACGACAAGAATCTCAGCCATTCCGGTTTTGGTAGTGGACGTGGGCATATCTTTTTTAAGGAGATCGAAAATGATCAAAAGAAGAAATCTAAAAACGTCTCTCGTCATGTCATTATTTCTACTGGCGATAGTATCTACGGCTGGGGCAAAAATCATCTACGTTGACGCGGATGCGTCGCCGGGAGGAGATGGCCAAGCTTGGGGGACAGCTTACAAGTATCTTCAGGATGGCCTGGCTGTAAGTGTGTCCGGGGATCAAATCTGGGTGGCCAACGGCATTTACAAACCAGATATAGACGATGAGAATAAGATAATAGATCGTAATGGCAATCCCAACGGCACCGGCGACCGATTCGCAATGTTTGAGCTTAAAAATGGTGTGACGATTAAGGGGGGCTTCGCGGGATTCGGTGAGCCAGAACCCAATGCCCGAGATATCGAGGTGTATGGGACGGTCCTGAGCGGCGACCTGCTGGATGATGATGGGCAGGATTTTGCCAACAATAATGAGAACAGCTATCATGTTGTTGTCGGCAGCGAAACAAACGAAACAGCCGTGTTGGACGGTTTTATCATTACGGCCGGCAATGCTAATGGCGCTAGCGGTCAGTTCCGCTGGGGCGGCGGGATGTATAACTACAGAGGCAGCCCAACGCTGATTAACTGCATATTCTACGGTAACTCGGCCTACTTCGGCGGTGGAATGGAGAACAGCTATCTGAGCTATCCTACGCTTACTAACTGCACGTTCAGCGGCAACTCGGCTCGGTTAGGCACCGGGATGGGCGGAGGGATGGACAACTCGGGAAGCAGCCCGACGCTAATCAACTGCACGTTCAGCGGCAACTCAGCAGGATGGGACGGCGGCGGGATGTATAACTACGACTTCAGTAATCCAACGCTGACCAACTGTTTGTTCATAGGGAACTCGCCAGACCAGGACGGCGGTGGAATGGCCAACTGGAAGAACTGCAGCCCGACGCTGACCAACTGCACGTTCAGCGGCAATTCGGCTCAGCATGGAGGCGGGATGGCCAGTTGGGAAAACTGCAGTCCGACACTGACCAATTGCATCTTCTGGGGCAATACCCTGTCAACGGGAGGGATGTCACAGATACATGATGGTACATACAATGGTCTGGGGTGTTCGACAACTGTTAGCTACAGCAATGTGCAGGGCGGCTGGTCGGGCGCGGGCGAAGCCAATATTGATGCTGATCCGTATTTCACAGATCCGGATAATGGTGATTATCACTTAAGGTCTGAGGCCGGCAGATGGGATCCGAACAGCAAAAGTTGGGTCACAGATGAGGTAACAAGCCCCTGCATCGACCGCGGCGACCCTAATACTACAGTCTGCGATGAGCCGATGCCAAACGGTGATATTATTAATATGGGAGCCTATGGAGGTACGGCAGAGGCCAGTATGTCCATAGGGACCTTACCGCCGTTGCCCCCGATAGCTCACTGGGCACTTGATGAGGTCGATGGAACTATCGCTTATGATAGCGCCGGTACGTACGATGGAACACTTGTTGGTGATCCGGTTTGGCAACCTGAAGCTGGCATGGTCGGTGGTGCGCTCGAATTTGATGGCATTGACGATTATTTCGATACACGAAAGTTTTCTTCGGCTGCCAATAGATGTCTCAGTGTATTTGCCTGGATTAAAGGCGGCATGCCGGGCCAGGTGATAATTTCACAAAAAGGTTGGTCGGATTGGCTCCTTGTAGATACAACTAACGGCTTAATGACAGAGCCAAAGTTTTTTGGCAGACCTGTCGTCCCACTATATTCTCATGTAATAATCACGGATGGCAACTGGCACCACGTCGGTCTTGTATGGGACGGTTCCAACAGAATCCTGTATGTTGATGACCTCGAAGTTGTGTCTGACGTATATGATAAGGGGCTGTTGAATGGTGAATTACACTTCGGAGCAGGCATGAATCTTGATCCAGGCACCTTCTGGTCCGGCCTGATCGATGATGTTCGCATCTACAACGTCGCATTGAGCGCAGAGGAAATAGCGTCCCTGGCACAATAGATTAACTCAAAAAAAACAAAATACCCAATATCGTCGAAGAGCTTACAGTTTGAAAGAGCAGTGAGCTCTTCTTTTTTTGACCCGTGCATTGAAGACTACGACGCCCGATAAATTTTTTTCAAATTGTGTCTTAGGTTAAAAAACTGACATTTTTTTGGACTCGATTTGGAAAAATCACCATGTGTGGAGTCTTTTTGGTGACAGACATTGTCAAGGAGACCTGTCGCCTTGTAGGTCAAGAATTTTAGGCTATTTTAGTGGTGACATGTCACTCTTCGAAATCTTCCATTTGTGTAAGTTCTGCTCTCCATTCTTTGGCTTTTTCTGGCTTGTTCCAAGCTTCGTAAAGGTCGATTAAGTTCTTACAAGACTCTAAAGTGCGAGGGTGGGTGTCACCGAGTATGAGGCGGCGGCCTTTGACGGCTCGGAGAAGAAATCTCTCCGCTTGTTCATATCGACCTTGCTCTTTGTATAACATCGCCAGATTGTTCTTGTATTCCAGTGTGTCCGGATGGCCTTCACCTAACTTGCTGCATCTGCCGTCTAATGCTTCATGGAAGAAAGGCTCGGCATGGTTGTATTGAATCTGCTTTGTGTGGAAGTCAATCCCAAATCTTCTGGCCAGCACGTGCTTGTGTCTCTTTATGTACTTTCTATATGTACGATTATCGCTGATGTTAACAAGGAAAGCTATGAAAGAGGCGCTCATGCTTTTAGTCAACCGGTAGGATTTGATAAAATAACCCATTGAGTTCAGAGGATTATACACATCAAGAAAATGTAAAGTAGCCTCTGTTAACTCCTGAAGAGAAAGCTTTTTAGGTTGGAATGTGAAAAGAGGATATGGATCCTCAAGCCAGTAATGATCATCAAGAAGTCTGCCTTCTTCCTTGAGTCTTTCGTATAGTCTCGTCCCGGGAAACGGCGTGAGAGGTTTTACAGAAGTTG
>Ga0272442_10005262_pt1 | contig 17368 bp, 17 predicted proteins | sample SSMForm2O_FD_200262 | JGI IMG/M metagenome (GOLD analysis project Ga0272442, IMG submission 200262) | Marine sediment archaeal communities from Little Sippewissett salt marsh, Falmouth, MA, United States - SSM-Form-2O | ecosystem: Environmental > Aquatic > Marine > Wetlands > Sediment ... | reverse complement strand
GGTGGTGGGCGCCTCCTTCCGCGGGGAGGTTACAGCGGAGATACTGCAGATCCTCGAGAGCCGGAAGATCGATATTGCCCTGGATGTACAGGGATTCGTGCGCTCCGTTCACGATCGCATGCTGGTTGCCGAGCCCTGGGCGGAGAGAGCGGAGATCCTGTCTCTGGTCCGCTTCCTGAAAGCGGACATCGCGGAGGCGGAACTGCTTACCGGAACCCGGGATCTGCGCGCCGCTGCGAGGATACTCTTCGACTTGGGATCCAAGGAGATCGTTCTGACCCACAGAGACGGTGTTCTGGTTTTCGACGGTCGTGACTACCACGAGGCGGGATTCTACCCCCGGGAAGTTGTGGGCCGCAGCGGGCGCGGTGATACCTGTATCGCTGCCTACTCCTGCAAACGGCTCGACTCGCAGCCGGCGGAGGCTACTGTCTGGGCAGCCGCAATAACCAGCCTGAAGATGGAGACGGATGGACCGTTTAATGCCTCTATCGAGCAAGTTGAGGACTTGATAGAGCGCAGATATCGATAGGGCGAAGATATCGACAGGGAATGCGTCTGTGTTCCCGGATCAAACCCGATCAGCCGATCGGGATTCCAAAACTCACGGGGACTACAGGAACAGAAAGCGGAAGATCAGGTAGGCAAAGACCAGGGCGATCGACGGGGTGCCGACCCAGCCGAAGAGGATCATCAGGAGGGTGCGGAGCTTTATGGTCTGTACCCCTTTAACGATCCCTATGCCGAGCACCGAGCCGACGATCCCCTGGGAGGTGGAGACCGGCACGCCGATGATCGCGAAAACGTGGACGACCAGAGCCATGGAAAACACCGCGATAAAGGCACTAAAAGGATCGAGACTGACCAGGTTCTTGCCGACTGTGATCATCACATTCTTACTGTACGTCAGTGCGCCTAGGGCAATGCTTACACCTCCCAATAGAGTGGCTTGAAACAACGTAAGTTGTCCGGTCTGTGTGTACAACCCGGTCACGTTGGCCACGTTGTTGGCCCCCAGTGCATAGGAGCCGTAACAGCCTGCTATTATCAGGCCCCACTTCAGGATCAGATCCCGGGTAAAGATGTTGAGCCGCAGCGCCCGCAGCAGGGCGCCAACCAATGGATAGAGTATCAGGGTAGCCACGATCGTGCCCACCGGGGTTGCGGCCCAGGCCGTGACCACCTTGGTTAATCCGCTGAGATTGACCTCGCCGCGAAGAATGCCAATGCCGATTATCGCCCCGACCATGGCCTGGGAGGTGGAGATCGGCAGTTTTAGGACACTCATGAGCGTAGCGGTCAGGGCCGCAGCCAAGGTGGCTGCAAAGGCGCTGTTCGCGGTCTGTTCCACCAGGCCGCCGAGGGTGTGCATCCCGGCCTGCCCTTCCAACAGCGCTCCTATGATCACAAACACCGCGCAGAGTATGACAGCTGTTCGATAGCGGATCTTTTGCGAGAATACGGCGGTTCCGAAGTTATTGGCGGAATTATTGGCGCCCAGGGACCAGCCCAAGAAGATCCCGCTGATAAGCCGGTACATCGATCAGATCTTACGCTTCAGGATGGCTAAAACCAGTCTGTCCTTGACCGTCTCCGCCCGGTCCGAGATGTCCCCGGTGTTGATGACGATCTCCTTCAACAGTATTTTGTCGGCCTTGTCCAACTTGCTGCTGTTGAAGATATCCCGGATCAGGTCTCGCTCCATATGATCCGAATCGCTCTCCACAGCATCTACCAAATCCGTAAGATCCTTCACGTCCTTACTGTAGAATAGGCCCAACACGGCCTGGCGAACCAGATTGTAGGCTTTGATATTTACATCCACCAGGTGCAGGTACCGTTCTCTGAACTGATCGGGGAATACGATTTTTTCCAAGAACAACTGGTAGCTGAGGGACTGGAACAAGCCGGGAATCACATCCATGGTCTCGAGCAGACCCAGCACGTCTCCTCTGGATTCGGGAATCAATGCCCGCTCATAGAGCTGCAGCTCGATAGTTCTGCGCAGATCGTCTGCTTTGGACTCGGATCGATGAACCTCCTCCAGGATCGCCTGATTCTCGGGGTCCTCCGGCTTGAGCAGCAGCCGCTCAATACAGAGGCGGAAGCGATCACGACACACATCCACCTGATCCAGGTACGCTTTGATCTTGTCAATAATAGATTTTTCTTTCTTCCAGAGCATATCCATTTCTCCTTACTGTATTTCCGATAAGGCCACCGGTCTGTTCTGTTCGTAGGACAACCGGGCCGCTTTTCCCATCACCACGGGTACTCTGGCGTCCTGCCCCGTCACAGGAGGTTCGGTATCGTCCCGGATACAATCCATGAAAGCACGCATCTCTGCCAGGTAGGACTCCGTATAGCGCTCCACGAAGAAGTACAGGGGAAGATCTTCCCGGACCCCTTCTCCCGTGCTCAGGCGCAGGCGAGTCGGAACCTCATTCTCCGCGTTAACCATGCCTTTGGATCCGAACGCCTCCACCCTCTGATCGTATCCGTACACTGCCCGGCGGCTGTTGTCGATGGTTGCCAGGCAGCCATCGGCAAACTGCAACGTCACCACCGCGGTATCGATGTCCCCGGCCCTGCCGATCTCCGGATCGATCCGCACTGCCCCGACGGCGAACACCTTTTCGGCTTCATCACCGGCCAGATAGCGGACCATGTCGAAGTCGTGAATCATCATGTCCAGGAAGATTCCCCCGGATACCTTGACATAGTCGATAGGCGGAGGGGCGGGATCGCGGCTGGTAATCCGCAGCATATGGATGTCCCCCAACGTTCCCTCCCGAATCAGCTCCCATATGCGCCGGAAGTTGGCATCGAAGCGGCGATTGAAGCCCACCTGGAGCTTGACCCCGGCGGCCTCCACTGCCGCCAAGGCTTCATCGATCCGCTTCAGCTCCAGAGCAATCGGCTTCTCACAGAAGATGTGCTTGCCCGCTGCGGCGGCTTCGGCAATGAGGGAGGCGTGGGTGTCCGTGCTCGAACAGATCACCACGGCCTGCACCTGGGGATCATCTAGAATCCTTCGATGATCCTGAAACACTCCCGGGATGCCCAGCTGATCCGCGCACTCTTGGGCCGCCTCCAGGCGTACATCACTGATCGCCGTCAGACGGGCTCCCTCGATTCTGTGCATCAGGTGTGCGGCGTGGAGCCTGCCTATACGGCCGGCTCCAATTATCCCAACATGAATCTCTTGTTTCATATATTCACCTCCCCGTATTCACTCTGTTGGAGTGTATTGTTGTTGAAAACGCTCGATACCGCTTCCTGGAGGTAGCTCGCACTGGAGAGTACAGCGTCCCCCAAGTCCAGCAGATGAGCGTATCTGTGCGGATGCAGCTCCAGTATCAGATAACCGGAATAGCGAACCTTTTTCAACCTGTCCAGGCTGCTCTGGATCGCATCGCTCGGGCCCGAAAGGGGCCAGTGCGTCTTTCCGTCGGGCCCGATTTCGTGGACGTGGGTATTGATGACCCGCCGGAGGAACTGCGCCGGCGGCTCCGGGCTCAATCCGTGGTCCAGTACGTTCGCCCGGGCATGCCCCCAATCCCAGCAGATCCCGACCCGGGAGCTGTCGATTTCTCCACACATATCGAGCACCCCCGCATAGGTTGTGCTCGGATCGATCCTGCCCTTGCTGCGATTGAGCTCCAGGGCAAAGCGGATCGGATATTCCCGATTTTCCACCTCGGTGGCCAGGTCTTTCAATGACCTCACGGTCTGATCGCGGTAATCCTTGAGTCTCCCCCGTTCGCAGGAGAGGGCATGGACTGTAAATACCAGCTCCTTTTGAAAATCCGGCATCCCACGGAGCAGCCCTTTAAGCCAGGTATACGCGGCATCCACTCCTTCGTTTTCCGGTCTCTCCGGAAAGGACGGATGCAGAGACACCTGCAACCCCGCCCGCCATACATTTTTTACGGCGGCGAGGATCTGATCCCGGGCAGCCGCGGCGTCGAACATACTCAGCTCGATGCACTCGACATTATGCCTGCCAAGGCTTTCCAGGCCCCTGTCTGCAGGCCCGAAAGCCTCGCAGAAAAGATCCGCAGACGGGGAACCGTTGACACCACTCAAGTATTGGTAGGGTACGGAAATCCCGATCTTCGGTCTCAAGCGATGAGGTTCTCCGTTTCGGGATTGTAGAAGTTCATCATTGCACTGTCAAAGCGGATCCAGACGGGATCATCCATGCCGATATCGGCGAATCCGTTGACCTTTACCGATATCGTCAGTTGATCCTTGCGGATATTGATGATCGTTTCCGAGCCGACCGGAAGGCGGTTTTTCACTGAAATTCGCTCCAGGGCATCTTCATGCATAGTAGTGACATAGTACCAGCAGCATGCTTTTAGTCAAGTTGCTTTCATGCTATTTTAGTAACGCAAATATATTTTCAAATTGAGATTGGTTTGTAGAAACGGAAATTGAGGGCTGGCCTCGGCTGCAGCCGCTGCCACTCCTTACCGACAGGGGGGGATAGAGTTGGGCGCTTGCGTTGATCGAAGACGCTTCATCATGGTTTCCGCCGTGGTTGCTCTGTCATTGCTCGGGGATGCTCTGCTGTACGCCGTGCTTCCAGCCAACCCGGGGCAGTTCGGTGTCCTGGTCTGGCAGGTGGGGGTCCTGCTCGGAGTAAACAGGCTCGTTCGGCTGATTACCAACGAGCTGGCCGGAAGGTTGGTGCAGAGAAGACGGAGCAACCGGCCTCTGATCTGGGCGGTCCTGGTGGGCAGCCTGATCACGGTCTCCTACGCGCTTCCAATCGGGTTTTGGGGCCTGTTGGTGGCCAGAATCGCCTGGGGAGCCTGCTGGTCCTTGTTTCGGGTTGAAGGCTATGTGTCCGCCCTGGTATTGGCCTCGGACCGGAACCGGGGTCGAATATTTGCCGCCTATCAGGCCATCGCCCGGGTCGGGCAGGGCGGCGGTGCGCTGGTCGGCGGGTTCCTCAGCGATTTGGTGGGCATACCGCGAACCTTCCTGTTTTTCAGCATCTGCACTTTCTGTGGGCTCTTCTTGGTGATAAAAGCGCCTCTGCAGGAACCGGAACCGCCGGCGGAACCCGCTCCACTGCCGGGAGGGCAGATCGATCCCGGGGCTGCCCCCGGGACGAGCATCCGGGATAGGCTGCGGCGTTGGCCCCTGGGCCTCTGGGGCTGCGCTCTGGCCATTACCATGACCGAGCAGATGGTTGCCAACCTGACCGGGCGTTTTGTAGCACAGCGCATCGGACCTGCCCTACCGATAGCCATAGGCATTGCCAGTCTTACCGGATTGCTTCTCAGCTTTCGATCCTTCGGATCCCTGTTGCTAGGGCCTGCGGCCGGATACATCAGTGACCGTTTCGGCAGGAAACGCCTGCTGACGATACTGGTCGTTCTTCAATGTGTTTTTATAGCCGGCATCGCCTTCCTGAACCGCTGGCAACTACTGGTCGCCTGTCTGTTGCTCCAGTTCGCCTGTGGAATTTCCTCACGGCTGATCATCTACACAATGGCCGGAGATATGGCTCCCGCGACAGGCAAAGCCCTACACATGAGCCGTTTCTCCACTTTCGTAGATCTGGGTACGGCTCTGGGTCCGACGATCGCCTTTGCCCTCTACGCCAGAAACGGCTTCCCGCCCGTGGCATTGCTGGCCTGGCTGCTGCTTTCCGGGCTGTTGATCCTGCTATGGTGCTGCTTTCCCAAAGCCGGCAGAACGCGGTTGAAGAAAATGAAAGAATAACGAATACTACTGTAAGAAAATTTTCATTTGGAGCCAAATGACATGCCAGAGGCGGAAATACTGTTTTCCAAGATCCATGAGGCCTATGATGATCTGCCGAAGAAACAGAAGAAGATCGCTGATTATATCTCTACGAATATTCAGGAGGTGATTTTTTACTCCATCTCCGAACTTGCCGAGACTCTCAGCACCAGCGAGGCGGCTGTGGTACGCTTCGCCCAGTACTTCGGCTATTCCGGCTATCCCAAGCTGAGAAAAGTACTGATTCAGCACTACAAGGAGCATCTCACTCCGGCAAATCGCATCAAGAGCTACCTGGGGGAGATCAAGGGACAGGATTTCGTCTATCCGGCGATGGTGCGCAAGGAAGTGGAGTATCTGAGCGAGTCGGTCGCATCGATCGATAAGAAGAACTTCAACGCCGCAGTTCGATATCTCTGCGGTGCCGATACGACCTACGCATTCGGCAGCGGATCAAATGAGTGTCTAGCCTCGTATCTGTGCTTTCGGCTGAATCGATTTCGCAAGAAGAGCGTGCTGGTTCCGGATACGGGCAGAAATAGTCTTGAGAAGTTCATTCTTTTCACGAAAAATGATTTCGTAGTGGTTTATGCATTCTACAAGCCCACCCAGGACATCGTGAATCTGCTCGAGTACGTGAACCGGAAGCAGATCCCGAACCTCCTTATTACTGATACCCGAGTACCTCTGATGGTTCGTAACGCTCAACTGGTTTTATGCGCCAAGAGAGGGCCCTTCGGTTTTTTCCAATCCGCTATCGTTCCCCTGGCCGTTACCAATGCTTTGATAATCAGGGTGGCTGAGAAAATGGGCGACAGAGCCATGGATTCCCTGAGGGAGCTCAGTGAGATCAGGACGAGCTACTACCATGACGAGGTGCCCGATCTGTTCGCCGGGAGCCGGCAAGGTCACGGTAGGAATAACGGTAAACGTGAATAAGCGGTAGTCTACACTGCTCGGAAGAAAATTTTATTAATTTATTTCCTTAGAAAATTATTTTACAATAAATGAGAACTTTGATACTGTAGACGCCGAAAACGCGATTCACAGTCAGGACGACTCTACTCTGTTCCGAAGCAATGAATCCAAGTTTAGGTGTGCCGAAATGAAAATCAGAGCTGTTTTCTTCGATATGGGCGACACCTGCTACTACCAGCGCTCCATACGTCCGGAGATCCCCGGAGTGCTCCAGATTCTCAGGGCAAAGGGTTTGAAACTGGGGATCATCAGCAACATCCAGTCACAAGGACAGGTGCCCGGGGATCTGAGCCGCTACGGCATCAGACAGTTCTTCGATCCCATCGTGCTGTCCTGTGAGTTCGGACGCCGCAACCCGGATGCTGTTCTGGATACGATGAGTGAGCTTCCCGGCCTGCTCGATTCCTACCTGCCGGAGCTGCTGAAAGCGGAAGATATCGTGGTGGGTCGTGAACCACGGCTGTCCTCTGAACAGATATTTTCAGCCCTTGTGCCGAGGGGATTCGAGACGGCGGAGCCGATGTGGTGGATGTAGGGGCCTGTTGTACCCCCTTCCTCTATTTTGCCAACGCCGACGGACGGTTCCCCCAGCATGGTCCGAATCCGCTGGAGGCGGAAAATCTCACTCAGATCCGGGAGCAGGCTATGGCGGAACAGGCGGATCTGGGAATCTGTTTCGATGGCGACGGGGATAGAGTCGTTTTTATCGATGAGACCGGTGCCTATATACCCGGCGATCTGATAACGGGATTGTTGGGGTTGCACTTTTTCAGGCACGGTTGCCCCGCAGACGTTCCAATCCCAAAGGTGCTCTGTGATGTTCGCTCATCGAGAAGTGTCCACGAGTACCTGAGCGCTCTGGGGGCGCAGCCTCAATCTTGCCCGGTGGGGCACGCTCTGATCAAATCCATGCTGCGCCGTACTCGGGGCCTGTACGCAGGAGAGTTAACAGGGCATTATTACTTCCGGGACTTTTTCTACTGTGACTCAGCCCTGATTGCGGTTCTGCTAATGCTGGGCATTGTGAGCAGAGAGGGGGAAAAACTCTCTGAGCTCGTCCAGCCGCTCAAACGCTACTACTGTTCCGGTGAGTTGAGCTTCACCGCGGCGCAAAAAGAACGAATCATCGAAAAAGTCCGCCGGGCATATGGATCCGGCCGGCTGACTGAGATCTCCGGGCTGCGGTTCGATTTCGAGGATTGGTGGTTTATTATACGCGCCGGGAGCACCGAACCCCTGCTGCGTCTGTTCGTGGAGGCGGATACACCGGACAATCTATCCCGGCGCCGAGCAGAACTAGTTGATCTGATTGTAGACAGCGGAGGTGTAAAATGAGTGAACGCTATGATGTGATCATCATCGGCCATGTGACGGACGATCTTCTGGACGACAGGGGACGGGTAACACGCTTCATCGGGGGCGGGGCCTACTTCTCCTCCTTTGCGGCCAAGCGATCCGGAGCCGAGCTGCTGGTGGTGACCAAGCTGGCGGAGAAGGACTTCGGTCTGCTGGAAGGGATGAAGAAGGAGGGCATCGAGGTGATTGCCCTTCGCAGTACACACACCACCTCGATAGAGAATTTTTTCGAGACTGAGGATGTGGACCGGCGCGTCGTCAATCTGGTTGCCCAGGCCGAACCGTTGAGCCTCGAAGATGTGCCGGAGGCGGACACGGCGATCTTCAACCTTACCGGTCTGTTCAGGGGGGATATCCCCTCTGAGATGATCGAGCCGCTCGCCGCAAAAGCTGAAGTCGCTCTGGATCTACAGTGCATGCTGCGCTGGAGTGAAGGGGGGAGCTTCGCGTGGAGGGACTGGCCGGAGAAGAGGGAATGCCTGCCCCATATCACCTATTTGAAAGCCGATTCTCTGGAGTCCAAGGTGATTACGGGAACCGAGGACAGGCGAGAAGCAGCCAGGATTCTATGCGGGTGGGGCGCCCGGGAGGTGTTAATCACCCATTCCAGTGAAGTAATCCTCTACGACGGAAAAACGATGCACTGCGCACACTTTAATCCCTCGAATCTTTCGGGCAGAACCGGTCGGGGCGATACCTGTTTCGGCTCCTACCTGGCCTGGCGCCTGGACCATGGCGTCGAGGAATCCCTCCGTTATGCCGCAGCCTTGACCAGCATCAAGATGGAGAAGCCGGGACCGTTCCAGGGCACCGTCGAAGAGGTGCTTCGGAGAATGAAGGATAAGGATTGAGCAGAGGGCGAGCCGACACCATCGCCAAAATATTCTAAATCAACGATATCCGCGGGATCGTGCCGGAGGAGCTGGAGGAGGAAACGATCTATCGCATCGGATACAACCTTCCCCGGCTTCTGAGGGCAAGATCGATCCTGGCCGGCAGGGACGCACGCCTGTCATCGGAGGCCGTGTTTCAAGCCTTGAGCCGGGGCCGTTCCTGTTGGGCGCGATACCGGCCTGGAAAAACTCGCCGCCATGATTGAAAAGCCCGTGCCAAGGGCTGATCCCCTGCGGTTCAGATCAGCCTGCCGATTGAAATGCTCCGGGCTGATCGCCGGCGATAGCGGGCGAGCGTGCAGCCGGGAAGCTCACTTAACAGGGAGTACAATTCCTGAAAACCGTAGGCAACGGAGGCCGGGTCGTGGGCATCGGAAGAGGTTATCACCGGTAATTCCCACACTACGATCAGATCCAGGATGTCTCGGGAGGGATACATTTCGCCGATGCTCTTGCGCAGACCCGAGGTGTTGATCTCCACGCTCATCCGGTAGGCCCGGCATAATTCCAGGATCTCTTCTACATCCCCGCGGTTGTGCTGCAGCACCGGATATCCCGGCTGCTTGATAAGATCGAGATGAGCCACACAATCGAACAGGCCGGTTTTGATACCCTTTTTGATTTCCGCGAAGTATTCCGAATAGATCTGGGAGATCGTCTTGTCCGGGAATTCGAAGCCAAACAGCCAGTTTTCTCCGGGCCAGCTGTGGACAAAGTGTACTGAGAGCAGTACCAGATCGAAATCATAGCTGGAAAGGACACGCTTCAGGTACGTTTCATATCCGGCGTAGAAGTCCGCCTCCACGCCGCAGAGGATCGTGTGGTCGGGATAACGGGCCTGAAGTTCCCGCACGGATTCGATATAATGCTCGAGATCCTCGTAATCCATACGCAGATCCGAGCCGCCCCGTGGGAAATTCGGTAGGGGTATATGCGGTGTGAAGCAGATCTCCTCGATCCTGTTCTCCTGGGCTTTTAGAACGTAATCCTCCATGCTGCCGCGGGCATGCCGGCAGAAGGGAGTGTGCAGGTGATAATCGTACATGATCCTCAGCGGCTAGGCATGATCAGCGCTCAGTTCATTCAATCCGAGCCAGACAGCTCCCTGCAGCGGGCTCTTCTCTCCGAGCCGGATCTTCACCTCCTTGCCGTATCTGTGTCTCATCAGTTCCATCGTTTTCTCGAAGTACATACCCCGGCTCGTATACAGAGCTCCGGCCAAGGCTATCTCCGGCGTATCGAAATGAAGTTCCTTGACAATAGGCTCTGCCAATTTCGCCATGTGTTCTGCACCCTCGCATATGATTTCCCCGGCCACCGCATCTCCGCTGGCGGCATGGTCCAGGAGAACGCGGGAGAACTCGGCGATCCGGCGCCGCTGAAAACCCCTTCTGTAAACAACGGTCTTGAGGGTCTGGGGATCCTCGATTTCGAAAAACCGGAGGAGCTCATCTTTCAGATCCGTGGGCGGACCTGTTCGTTCCCAGGCCCCCAAAGCCGCCCGGACAGCGGCCAATCCGAGCCCGAACCCGGACCCCTGATCGCCCAACAGGTAGCCCCAGCCGCCGGTGCGCATACGATTTTCATTTTGATCCACGCCATAGGCAAAGGCCCCGGTACCCGCATGGAGCACGATCCCGGGTTTTCCTTCAAAATTGGCGGCGTGGGCAGTGACCATGTCGCTGTCCAGAACGATCTTGGAAGCCGGAAAAGTTTCGGCTAAGAGGGTAAGAACAACACCGTACTCCTCCCTTTCCCTTGCTATTCCGGTGTATCCAGCCGAAATCACGCGGAAGGTGCAATTCCCCAGCCGGCTGTGAAGGCTGTCCAGGATGGTTGCCAGGTTCTTCCGCAGCGACTCTTCAGCCCCGGCCAGGAGGATATTGATAACGCCCCGTTCGGTATGACCCGAGAGGAGCTCTCTGCCCCCGTCGAAAGCGATATAGCGGGTATCCGTCTGTCCGGCATCGATGGCGCACAGATCCAAAACTCTACTCATCAGATGTCCAGGTTTTCCTCCGGTTTCCCGGTGCTCCGATCACAGTATAAACAGAATTGGTTTTTCTGACAGCCTACCGGTATCTATGGAAAACAAGCTCCGGACGGGTTATGATGGTGAGCTGATATGGAATCCGACGTAGCGAAATACCTGGACGAGCTGACCACCGAACAGCCCAATCCGCGCTCTCTGGGCATCGATACCAAGAGCACCACTGAGATCCTCGAGATCATCAACCGCGAGGATGCCACGGTACCCGAGGTGATCCGCCGGCAGATCCCGGCTGTTGCCGAAGTGGTCGAGGTGGTCGTGGAGCGCTTCAGGCGGGGAGGGCGGCTGTTCTACGTAGGCGCCGGAACGTCGGGAAGGCTCGGCGTCCTGGATGCCGCCGAGTGCCCCCCGACCTTCGGGACTCCGCCGGAATTGGTGCAGGGCATCATCGCCGGGGGCGCGGACGCCCTGGTGCGGGCGATCGAGGGGGCGGAGGACAGCGGAGAGGATGGGGCGAAAGCTGTGGAGGAGAGGGGCGTGGGCGCCCGGGACGTACTGATCGGAATCACAGCAAGCGGTCACGCGCCCTACGTGCTGAGGGCCATGAAGAGAGCCGGAGAGCTGGGTGCAGCGGTAGTGGCGCTCAGCTGCAACAGAAACTCGAAGACCTTCGCCTGCGCGGACTATCGGCTGTTCATCGATGTAGGTCCGGAGATCGTAGCCGGCTCGACCAGGATGAAGTCGGGGACCGCCCAGAAGCTGGTGCTGAACATGATCACCACCACGGCGATGATCAAACTGGGCAAGGTTTTCAACAACCTCATGGTGGACCTGATGCCCGTGAACGAGAAGCTGGTGGTCCGCTCCAAGCGCCTTATTCAGATGGCCACCGGTTGCGATGCCGAGACCGCGGATCGGGTTTTTGAAGACTCGGGCCGCCGGCCCAAGGTCGCCATCGTGATGGTTCTGCTGGGCGTGTCGGGTGAGCAGGCGCGGCAGGTGCTGCAAGCCAACGAAGGCAGGATCGGTCAGGCCCTCGAGTCCCATGGAAAACGGAGAGGGTGATTGTCTCCTCCAAGGCCATGAAGCAGGTGCCGGATCAGCCAGGGGATATCGAAATCCTTATTGATGCACAGATCCAGAGGGATTGTTTTCCCGGGATCGTGCTGCTGGTGGAGAAAGCCGGCAAGATCATCCTCTCTCTGGTGAAGGGTTCCCGGCAACACCATCCCCGCTCCGAGGTCATGACCGGGGATACCCTTTTCGATCTGGGTTCGATTACCAAACCTCTGGCCACCGCCCTGCTGACCCTCCGCCTCTGCGAGCAGGAGCATATCCAGCTGGAACGAAAAATCCGGGAGTTCCTGCCGGAGATCCACCGGAAAAGCGGTGAGATCACTCTGGGGCAGCTGCTCCTTCATACCGGCGGCCTGCCCCCCGATCCCCATATCTACAGGAGCTTCCCGGATTATCGGTCCGTGGATCGCGACTTGGCCGTACAGCGGCTGATGGAGATTGCTCCGGACAGACCACCCGGAAGGGAGGTGATCTACAGCTGCACCGGCTATCTGATGCTGGGACTGTTTCTCGAAAGGGTGACAGACACCCGTCTGGGTACGCTTTTCCGCAGGACCGTCGCGGAACCCTGCGGCATCCAGGATCTGTTTTTCCAGCCTCCCCTGGAGATTCGGTCGCGGATCGCGGCCACCGAGCACTGCTCCTGGAGAGGGCGGTGGATTCGCGGGGAAGTGCACGACGAGAACTCCTGGTGCCTGGGCGGTGACGGTGGAAACGCCGGGCTGTTCGCTACGGCTGCGGCCTTGCTCGAACTCCTGTCGATATTCGACTCGCAGGGGCAGGTGAAAGGGATCCGGCTGCTCTCAAGCGACGTCGCGGGGCGGATGAGCGGCTGCCTGACCCAAGGCATGGGGGAGAGGAGAGCGGTCGGGTTTCTCATGCAGGATGATGGCTCGCCCGTTGGACCGAGCTTCAGCGGATCCTCCTTCGGCCACACCGGCTTTCCGGGAACCAGCGTCTGGATCGATCCGGAGAAGCGGCTGAAGATCGTCACCCTGACCAACAGGATCCATCTGGGCCGGGAGGCTACGGATGGGAAGATCAGAGAGTTCCGCAGGACTCTGCACGAAGCGATTTGTCGAAATTACGGATAATACCGGTACAAGAATCCTCTCCTGCTCGTCACGCTCTGCGGAGCGAACGGGAACTGGGCTACAGAGCCAGCCGATCCTGAAAGTTCAGAACCCGGGTGTCTAGCTGTCCGTCCAGAAAGATATCGGCAAAGCGCATCAGCGCAAGGGCACCGGCCAAATGAGCATCCGTTGAGAATATGACCTTGAGATCGCGCTGCTGGATCAGCTGCACCAGGTAGAGGTTCTGCCTCAGGAAATACGGCGCAAGATTGATCTCTATGGCGATCCGGTATCGCTCGGCCAGATCTAGGATCGGTGCCAGCAGGTTGTCGTCTTGGCGAGGGCGCAGATTGAAGAAGGGATGGGCAAAGCCGATAACCTTGTCATCGGCAAATGCGGATTCGATCAACCCGAGAAGTTTCGTCTCACTCATAGGATAGCGGTAGTGGAAGCTGGCAAGGGCGAAATCCAGGTCACCCCGAATCTCAGGGGGAATATTGAGAGATCCGTCCTGCAGGATATCCGCCTCGATCGCCTGATAGGCCCTTACCCCGGTAAGGGCGGAAATCCGCGCCGCGATCTCAGCCCGTCGAAAGAAATGATCCGGGCTCATGGTATAGACATGCTTCTTCATCGGAGCATGATCGCAAAGAGCGAGCCAGCTGTATCCCAGTCGTTTCGCCTGCCGCAGTAGAGACGCTGTCGGATCGACGCCGTCGGAAAACTCCGTGTGTACATGAAAGTCTCCCCGGATCTGCGGCGGAATCCGTGCATGCCCGCGCCACAATTCGAGTATTTCCAGAGCCAGGGCTTGATCTTCAGCTATCCTTAGATACTTGGTCAGCGTCTCCAGGGCAATGTGCTCTTCCCGATTGTCTTTGTTTGCGCCGTCGTAGAAGCGGCCGGCTCCGTGGTGAGTCGCCCCGTTGTAGCTCGCTGCGCTCCAGTCCCCGCCGCGGAAGTAGGCGGCCGCCCTGCTGAGATACGGCTCCCCGACCCCGGAGATAGCCAGGAAGTCGTGCAGATCCTTGTCCTTCATGAATGACCTTCCCACCCATCTTATACAGCAATGCAACCGGATTATCCAACAGGATGGGTTGGCAATTTTTCAGCGGAGAAATCCAAAGAGGGAGTTCCCGATATGCCGCCAAGAAATTTATTTGACATCCCCACAGCATTGTAGTACACAGAAAATGCAAGGAGGTTTCTGTATGAACCGTTCTGTAAAACTCTGTTTTCTCGTTTTGATTGCGCTCCTGCTCGGGTCCGGACTGGTCTGGTCCGGAGGACAGGCGGATGACGGGGCCAAGGAGAAGGTCGATCTGGAGTGGTGGATCATCCCCTGGCGGATCCGTGTTCCCGGTTTTCCCGAGGATCAGGCGCCGGACGGCACCGAGTTCATCGACTGGGCATCCAAGACCTTCATGGAAGCGCACCCCTATGCCACGGTGAAGGGCGTGATGGTCAGCAACAAAGAGTTCAGCCAGAAAACCATGGCCGCGATCGCCGCGGGTACCAACCCGAACGTTCAGTGGGGTAGAAGCGAAATAGTAGAGTATGCCAAGGCCGGACTGCTGGTGCCCCTGGATGAATACATGAGCCGGGAGGACAAGAGAGATTTTGTCGACGTGTCTGTGGAGTACTTCACCTATGAGGACGAGGTCTGGGCCTTTCCCTGGGCTTTCGGCAACAACGGTATGGGCATCACCAACCTGATCTACCCGCCCATGTTCGAAGAGGCCGGGGTGGACTGGCAAAAGATCGTGGAAAAAGGCTGGACCGTGGACGAATTCGTGGAGGCAGGATTGAAGATCTCCAAGGACACGGATGGAGACGGGGAGAACGACATCTTTCTCACCGGCTTTCAGGGAAAGAATCCGTCGCACCTACACACCGACTGGCCCTGGATCCACAACTTCGGCGGCCGTCTGCTCAATGAGGATGAAACCGAGATCACCCTGGATTCCCCCCAGACGATCGCGGGTTTGCAGTTCATTGTCGATGCCATCTACAAGCACAAGATTGCTCCCAAAGGAGCGGAAGCGGCGGACAACTACGGGGTCATCCATCCGTTCCACGCCCACAAGCTGGCCATGGGCAACGGCGGCCCCTACGAGATCGGCCGCATCGACCGCTACGTGCAGAGGGGAGACATCGAAAAGTTCCGACCCTATGTTGCCCCCTATCCTAGTGTGCGAGGAAAACGGCGGGGCACCTATCTGGTATCTCAGGGGATGTACGTCTACAAGAATCAGAAGGACGAGGCTACCCTGGAAGCGGCGGTGGAGTTCGCCAAGTACCTTACGGGCAAAGAGGTCATGCCTCTGATTGAAACGGTACTCTACATCTCTGCGCGCAAGAGCGTGAATGAGACGCTGTATCTGACAGAAGAATGGGCGGAGTTTAAGCCTGATATCGATCGCTACGTTGCCGAACTTTCCACCTACGGCTACCTGTTTCACGGTTCCCCTCTGTTCGAATACAGCAAGATCAGGCCTCTGGTGGGATCGATGTTCCAGGCGGTGTACAGCCGCTCCAAGACCCCCGAACAGGCTGTCAAGGATTTCGTCAAGGAGGCGAATGCAGCACTCGGCTGGTAGGAATAGCATAGCTGTGTGCAGTCCTGCTCGCAGCAGACCGTGAGAGAGAATTCCGGGTGAATCGCAGCTTGCGGTTCACCCGCTTGAATTTGCGCCCGGCCCAATGGCGTCTTCGCCTTCGCCTTGCGTGGCGTCTTCGCCTTCGCCTTGCGTGGCGTCTTCGCCAGGGCGCACTCAATCGTAGTTCATATCAAAAGGAACGAATATGAGTAGCGGTGTGTCTGTTTCCTCAGGCTTATTGAAACGGGCGAGCAAAGAACGCTCCGGGTATCTGTTCATCCTCCCCCACTTCATCTTCTTTGCCGTTTTTTTCCTGATCCCCGTGATCTGGGGAATCTCCTACAGTTTTTTCAACTACACCCTGTTCGAGTTCGAGTTTTGGGGGCTCAAGGGTTATGCAAAACTGCTGGCGGATCGCTACTTCTGGATCGCCCTGCGTAATACCTTCTACTACACCGCGGGAATCGTTCCTCTCTGGCTGATCAAAGCCCTGATCATCTCGGTTCTTCTGTTCCCCTTCGCCACTCGTTTGCAAACTGCCTTCAAGTCCATGTTCTACCTGCCCCATGTGTCCAGCCTGGTGATTATCTCTATGATCTGGCTGTGGATCTACGAGCCCCAGTACGGCCTGCTCAACGCCGTGATGAAGCTCCTCCATCTGCCCACCCAGATCTGGCTGGGCAACCGATTCCTGGCCATGCCCTCGATCATCTTCATGCAGTTCGTGATGGGCGGCGGTTCCACCATCGTGCTGGTTTCAGCGGCCTTGGCCGGCATCCCCCCCAGTTTCGTGGAGGTCGCCCGAATAGAGGGCGCAAACCCCGTACAGATCTTCTTCAAGATCCTTCTGCCCTCGATCAAACCGATCATCCTCTACTTGGTTGTCATGGGCACCATCAACAGCTTTCAGGTCTTCACCCAGGTGTATGTCCTGACCCAGGGCGGGCCCGAGTTTTCCACCACCACAATGGTCTACCAGATCTACTACAGGGCTTTCGAAAACTTCGATCTCGGGGCCTCCCTGGCCCAGTCGGTCCTGATGATGCTGGTCCTGGTCGTGTTCGCAGTGATCCAGTTCAAGTGGCTGGGTGGAGAGGTGGAGTACTGATCATGGCTGCCTACATCCGCATATTCGGGCGCAAAATCATGCTCTGGCAGGTGGGGGTGATCGCGCTGCTTGCGGTCATGGCGATTGTGTCCCTGCTCCCTCTGTACTGGATGATCGTGACCGCATTCAGCAAGCCGGAGCTGGTTCTCGAGTTTCCCCCGAAAATCGTGCCCATGCCCCCGACCATGGAGAACTTCATCGCGGTCGCGAAACTCAAGAATCTGATGCGCTGGCTCCTCAATACCGCGATCATCTCGGTTTCGGTAACCGCCGGCGGGGTATTTCTGGCCAGCATGGCCGGCTACTCTCTGGCCAAGAAAAAATTCCCCGGCAACCGGATCATCCTCTGGATCTACATCGGCTCCATGATGATCCCCATGCAGGTAACGCTGGTTCCTCTCTACATCCTGGTTCAGAAGATGAAGATGATCGACACCTACTGGGCCCTGATCCTGCCCTTTCTGGGCACTCCCTGGGCCGTGTTCATGGTCAAGCAGTTTATGGCCAGTCTGCCCTCGGAGCTGATCGAGTCG
>Ga0272442_10005261_pt1 | contig 17369 bp, 21 predicted proteins | sample SSMForm2O_FD_200262 | JGI IMG/M metagenome (GOLD analysis project Ga0272442, IMG submission 200262) | Marine sediment archaeal communities from Little Sippewissett salt marsh, Falmouth, MA, United States - SSM-Form-2O | ecosystem: Environmental > Aquatic > Marine > Wetlands > Sediment ... | reverse complement strand
CTACTGGAGATTTTACCCAATCAGGTATAGGAGAAGGTACAGATGTTGCTTATAAATTAGTTACAGCAAATAACAAAGATTTAAAGATTCATGGTGCAGGATTACATTGGACTAATATTTAAAGGAGATGAACTATGATAAAAAGAATTAAAGCTCCGAAAAAAGAAATAAATATAGATAATATCACAGAAAAAGACTTAAAAATTTTAGTTAAAAAAATTGCTAAAAAATTAAATATTAAGACAGAATAATGGAGAAAACAAATGGGTAGATACACTTCACTTTTAGAAGGAATGGAATGTGTTAAAATTTCTAATTCAGAAGGTGGTTATAATTATTATGGCTATTCTCGTTGGGGAAGACAAGAATGGTTAATTTTAAGAGAAAAAACAGATGGTACTGAATATTTATTTGCTATTGGCAAAGGCAGTTTTGATAATGCTTGGAGTGCAAGAACAGCAAAAAATTATAAGAAACCAGTTCAATTTAATGTCAATCTGTAATGTATCAGAAATTTAATGAAAAAGATATAGAGAGAATGGAATTTTTGAGTGACCCTGTAGCAATGATGGAAACTTTAATTCCTAAGAATTTTAAGGCTTCTCATACATGGTCATTTAATGATGAAGGTATTACTGTTCGACCATACCAATTTGCTATGCTAGATTATAGCTATTTATATGCAGATTATCCTGAATTAAAAGAGAAAGCAAATTTTCAAAAAAAAATTGGTGCAGGTACTTGTTATAATATTTCTGCAAGAGACATTGGTAAAAGTTATTTAGAGCAATGTAATGATTTTTTTACTTTAATTAATAGTGTGGCAGGAGAAAGTTGTCATTCTTCTTTTGATTTTAAACATTTAAAAAAAGTTATTTCTCCTGTTGCAAATATGGCAAAATATCATCCGTTCTTTGAAATGTTTAGAAGAAAAGGTAAAGATGGAAGTGTTCGCTGGACAGGCGGTGGCTTAGAAATTGATACTTTATTGGGTCATATTCTTTATGGAAAAAATGAGAATGTTAATAGTGACGACCCAGGAACAGATTATCATTCTCTTCATGTTTTTAAGATGGTTATTGAAGAATTTTCATATGCAAGTGCAAAAGGAAAAGAAAAAAGAATTGATGCTATTTCAAGTTTAGGATGTATTGAAAGATTTGGAGGCATTCCTGATGTAAGAAAAGGTTCTCCTTTAGGTGATTTACTTTTAGATACTTCTAAAAAAAATTGGATATGTAGATTACCTCAATATGTTAAAGAAACATGGGATGAAAAATCTGAAGAAAGAGCTATTAAAGAATATCAAGGTAGAAATACATTTGCATATAAATTAAATGTTTTAGCAGAGTCTATCGAAGGTGCTTTTGGAAGATGGGATATGAAAAGACTTAGAAAACTTTGTTATATCCCAAGGAAAAAAATAAAAGAATTTGAATTTGGTAGAGACGATATAGAACATTTAGATAATTGTACATCATTTGAAGAGAAAACACAAGAAATTTATAATTTGTTAGATAAAAATATTATTATTGATAAAGTTCCAGCAGAACAATCTATTATTGCTTCAGATATTGGTACGACTGATTCTCCATCTCAAGTATGTATTTTTTTTGGGGATTCAAAAAAATTTAAATGGAGATATTTAATTTCATTAATTCATTTAACTACCCAAGAGCAAGCAAGAGTCTTTAAATGGATATATGATAAATTAGGAATAGCTTTTATAAGTTTAGATTGTACTAATGCTGATGGCAGAGCAATTGCAGATGAATTAGAAATTTTAGGAGTTCCAAAAGAACAAATTACAAGATGTATTATGCACGAAAAGATTAAAATTGGTTTTGTTTATGATAAGGAAGGAAATGTAAAAACTGAAAAAAATAATGAACCGATTTATAGACATGAATATACAATAGATTGGGCTTGTTCAGAATTAGATAAAATTTTTTATAATGGGTTAATAGATATACCTCACTTAGATTTATTTTTTAAAGAATTTCCTTCTTATTTTGCTACCAAGACAGGAAATAGATATAAATATGGGTCAGGAACTACAGACCACTTAGTTCAAAGTTTTCAATGTTTTGCTATTTGTAGATTTTATAATGAAAATAAAGATTTGATTAATCTTCAACCACAAGAAACATTTATAGGTGGATTTTAAAATTAGGAGAAAATAATGGGAGAATTATTTACAGAACGTAATTGGAAAAGTATTATTGATGCTATTTATACTAAACATGCAAAAATAGAAATTCCTGGCCAATTTTCAGAAAGAGTTAAAGAAATAGATTTGTTGTTAGACAATGATTATACTAGTATTGTTAAAACAGTTTATGATTTTATGGTAGCAACTGCAACTGTGCCTTTTACGTTTGTAACCGATAATCAAAATCTAACAAATATTCTACAAAATTGGGCAGATAATGAATTAAATCGAAATATTAATATAGATATTCCTAAAGGATTAAAAGAATTATCAAGCCAATATTATAGAGAAAGATGGCGAAGTTCATTTATTGTTTTGAATATTATATGGGAAAAGATTGGCGATTATATGTTACCTAAAAAAATGTGGATTTCGGATTCTACAAATCTTATTGTATCAGGACAAACAAATAAACTAGATGGAAGAAAATATTATTTTGGAAAAGAAGAACAAAAGTATAAATTAGAGTCTAATGAACAGAAAACAGTTTTAATTAGAAAACCTTTTGATAGTACATATAAAAATTATGCAACTCCTTGGTTAGTTGGAAGAGGAGTATTATATAAATCTAAATTGAAAAAACAATTAATCACAAAACAAGCAGATATTATAGAAGAAATTATTCCTTATCTTTTATTACTTAAAGCAGGAGATGCTAATTTATTAAGTAAAAATATGTTAACAAATTTAGATAGTGATTTGGAAAAAATAAAAGAAAGTTTAAAAAAATATAAAAGAGACCATAAATATAGAACAGATGAGGGAGATTCTATTTTAAGAGGTCGATATGATTTAAGTATTGAGCATCTTATTCCAGATTTAACTAAAATTTTTAATAGTTCAATTATAAAACCTGTTAATTGGGATATATTAGCAGGGTTAGGATTAATTGAATTGGAAGGATTTTCAAGTTCCAGACAAGAAGCTATATGGAATCCTAAAGTTTTAGTTGAAGAAGTTGTTGATGCTGTTTTAGATTGGCAATTAATGTTAGAAGAAGTTATTCAGCTAATTATAGAAAAAAATAAATTATTACATAAAAAACAAATGAATAAAGATATTCGAGTTATTCCAGGAGTAATAAAAGCCTTTTTGACAGATACAATGAAGAGACTTATCAAAGATTACTCGAATACAGGACAATTGGCAGTAGAGGATTCTTTTGAAGGTTTACCTTTTGGTTTTGATTTTCAAATTAGTAGAAAACGTAGAATACAAGAACGTGATAGAGGAGATGAGGATTTATTTTTCCCAAGAGTTATTTTAAATCAAAATAGTGATGATTATCCAACACGACCTCTAACTCCTCAAGAAGTTCCTCAAAAAAAGAAAAATAATAATAAAGAAGCTAAAATTGAAGAGGAATTATTTGCTCCTTATTCCAATATAGACCAATTGCCAAAGTCTGTAAAAAATGTTTTACCTGTTCCAGCACAAATTATTTTTTTGAAAGCATTTAATTCTGCTCTTAAACAAGGCAAAGATGAAGAAACAGCTTTTAAGATTGCATGGCAAGCTGTTAAAAATGCTGGTTATTATAAATCTAAAGATGGTGATAAATGGAAGAAAAAATAAAAGAAATATTTACAATTCCAGAATAAATTAAATTGATTAAAGAGGAATAAATTTATTATGAAACTAGAAAAAATTACTTTAAATGCATCAGTTGAAGAATTAAATGGAAAAAAAGCCATTGAAATAGCAAAAAAGAAAGGAATAAGTGTTGATAATCCTTCTTTAGCATTTTTTTCTTCAGTTTTATGTGAAATAGAAAAAGTAAATGCTAATAAAGTTATATTAGCAAGAGAAGCTACTGAAGAGGCTGTAAGTTCTTTAATTGGGTGTCAAGTTAATTTTAATCATGTTGGAAAAGGAGCTATATGCGGTTTTATTTTTGATAGCTCTATTAAAAAAGACCAAGTATTAATTTCTGGTGTTTTCTTTAAAAAGATTTATAGTATTGAATACACCCATGCACAAAAACTTTTCGAAAAAGGCGAATTAACTGTATCTTATGAGTTAACACATGACGCAGAAACAGCAGAAAAGTTAAATAATGGCACTAAAAGAATTAATGATTTTTATTTTACAGGTGCAGGACTTTTGTTAGGTGAAATTCCTGCATGTAAAAATGCTGTTGTTTATGAATTTGCTAAAAAAATGGAAGACCAAAGACAAGAGATGATTTTTGCTTCTCAAAAAAAACTGAATAAAATTGTACCAAAAAGACAAAAAAATATTGCAACTATATTAGAAGCTTTAATTTCTCAATTACATTCTAAAGAAAAGGACATAGATTTAGTTGCAAAGTTTAATTGTGAATGTTTGAAATGTGGCAAAACTATTTCATCGGATGAACATTGTAAAGACATCCGATGTCCTGAATGTGGTGGAGAAATGAGAAGAGCAGATAGACCAGGCTCAGGTCAACAAAGAGCAAATGTAATAGAACTATTTGCAGATGTTAAAAAAGAAGATGATATTAATTTTGATTTGGCAATGACATTTTACTATGCTTTAGAAGAAGAAAAAAATCAACTTAATGAAGAAGCAAAAAAATGGACTAAAAAATTTATTAATAATTTACCTGATTCAGCATTTGCAGTAATTGAACCTGCATATTCTGAACAGACAAAAGATAAAAATGCTAGACATTTACCTCATCATGATGGTTCTGGAGATTTGGGTAAAAGTAAATCAAATATTAATTTAGATTTATCTCATTTACGAAATGCTCTAGCAAGAATGAATCAAATAAAACCTATAACTGATTCAATTTCAGCAGAAGATTTAAGAAAAAAAGCTGAAAATCATTTGAATCGTCATAAAGATGTTTTAGAACAATCAGAAAAAGGAGGAAAAACTATCGTGACTCTGAAAGAAATTAAATCAAAACTATCTGAAGAACTTGGAGAGTTGGTAAAAGATTGGACTGATGAAGATTTTCAGAATGAAGAGAAGATTGCTGAAGCACGAAAAAAGAAAGAAGAGCAAACTTCTGAAGAGAAAAAAGATGAAAAAGCTGAAAAAACTGTTGTTGAATCTGAAGAAAAAGTTGTTCAAAAGACGACTTTAGATGATGAAACAAAATCAGAAAAAGCTGAAGTTCAATATGAGATTGAAGTTCGTAAAGATGGGAAAGTAATTCGAACTGAAAAATCTAATAGTGAAGTTGTTTATTTGTATGCTCAAGTCGAAAGTCTTAAAGCGGATTATGAAAAACAAATAAATGAATTAAAGGCTACACTAGAAGTTAAGGATTCAGAAATTGAAGCAGTTCGAAAAAATGCAGAAAAAATTGCAAAACTAAAAATTGAAAATGAAAATAATGAATTCACTAAAGAGTTCAAAAATGAAGATTGGCTCAATGCCGAAAAGTTAGAAGAGGCAAAAAATCTTCAAGCAAGAAAAGAAAAAATTGAAGCTAATAAAGAAAATTTAAAAGATAATGAGTTTGCTAAAGATTTTACAGATGATGATTATGCTAATGATGATAAGGTAAATGCTGTAAAATTACAAGCAGAACTTAAAATAAAAGATGAAAAGATTAAAGAATTAGAAGCACAGATTCCTTCAGAAGAAACTAAAGATGAAAAAGCTGAAGAAGAAATTGCTAAAGAAACTAAAGATGATTTGGAAACAAATCATAAAGAAGATGTGACTTCTAAAGAAGAAAAGACAGATAATGCTTTGGTAGGTGTTTTGAAAAATAGTACTTATTTTAAAAAATAAATTTATATATAAAATTCCATTGGAGGAATAAAAGAAATGAAGAAACAATATACAAAAGAAGAAATGGAACAAGCGAAACAGCTTATGCAGAAAATTGCTGTTTCTGGTAATCGTGAAGAATTAATCGCCCAAACGATTAATACTGTGTATGATGCTGAATTTCCGATTCCTGAATTGATTTCTATGGTTATGAATACTGGTAGTGCAAATCCTGGAGAGCATGTATATTATTTGACTCCAACTGTTCCTACAAAAGAGGTTTATGAATTGTCTGCTAATTGTAATATTACGCATTCAAAGAAATCTCCTAGTTCTCGTAGTGAACTTAGTTTCACCCCTGCTGTGACTCCTGATTATTATGCATGTTTGCAAGATTTGTTAAATGGAGACCATGATGTTTTAGGTCTTTATGGTGAAGATGCTCTTGAAGCTTTAAATCGTTATGAGATTTATTCTGTGCTTCAACTTATTGATGCTGGTGCGGTTGCTAGAAGTAATGTTTTCACGTTAGATTCTGGTGATACTAAATTTACTTTTCCTAAATTAGTTGCAATGAAGAAAGCGGTTCGTAAGTATGGAAAGAAATTAGTATTGATTTCTGGAACGAATGTGACTGAAGACATCGATTTGTTAGATTACGATTCTGATAAAAATCGTGAAACTAGTATTATGAAAGTTGTTGACGAATGGATGCCTATTGAATCTTTAGACGTTAGTGTTGGTGGCGTTGCTAAAGATGTTATTGATGATGATGTGGCTTATCTCGTTGCGGTTTCTGATAGTAAGAAAAATAAACCTGGTTATTTCTATCGCAGAAAAATTTCTGGTTCAATTATTGCATTGTCTCCTGATACGCAAATGATTGATAAAGAAAGAGCTATTATTGTTACTGGTACTGCTAAATCTGTTGATACTGTTGACAAGTTTGCTAAAGGTATTGCTGGTGTTGAACAAATTGGTGCTGTATTAACTAATAGCTATTGTGTTGCGAAGTTTACGAGAGAATAATTTGGTTTAATATATTGTGGGGGAATGATTTTCCCCCACTCCACAGATTAACAAAAAAAGAAAGAAATTTTTGTGATAAGAAAAATTACAATAAAAGATAAGCTAAATTTTTGTGATTATTGTATAAAGTATGGACAAAATCTTTTTATAGATTCTTCATTTGAATATATTGAAAGAATATTTAATCGTTTAACAAAATTGAATTATTTTTGTATTGTAGATGAAGAATATGATAATTTTCGTGGAATTTTGTTTATTGAGAAAATTAATAATGATTTTTATGTAAAAACAATCTATAAAAATCCAAAAGTTCTTGATAGATTATTGAGAGTTTTAGTTTGGAATGCCCATAAAGATGTAATTTTGAAAATAAATGATTATAAGGTTGTTTCTGTTCTTAAAAAGTATTTTTTTAGATTAAAATCAAAAACAGAGAAAGAATATATTTATTTCCGTAAATATTTTAATAAGGTAAACAAAAATGGCAAACTATAACACAATTACTTTTATAAGACGGTTAGTTAGGGCATTATTAAGAGATAGATTACAAACAGATGGAAGAAAATCATATACTTATGAAGGTATAGCGGTTTTTACTTTACCTGATGATTTTCCTGATTCGTCTACCATTACTGTATCTAAAAATGGAACTCCTTTATCGAGTTCTGATTGGACTTATAGTTCAACAACAAATGCAGTTACGATTACAGCTTCATTAACAACTAATGATATTATTCTAATTACATATCATTATTATGATAAATATAGTGATTCTGAAATTTTGGATTATATTGAGTCTTCTTTAGCCCTCTTTGCTGAAAGAAATTATGAAAAAGTTTTTCTTTTAAATAGCGATAGAGATAAAGTTGTTACTTATAATGGAATTAATCCAACTCTATCTGAAGTATATCAAATTTGTGTAGTTACTGCAATTAATATAGACCCAAAAAATATTGATATAAGAACTAAAGAATTTTCTATAAGTGCTGAAGAAAAGAAAGGTAAATCTGAATTAATAGATGAAGCATTTCAAAAATTTACAGGTTCATTTTTGGGTGAATTTGAATGGTTAGAACTTTTAGATGAGGATTTATAATATTTATTTTAATTAAAAAAATTAAATAAAATGCAAAACAAACATTATAATTATGATACCCCTGCGGAATATGTATATAATTCTACTAAAATAAGTGTTAGTGGAGGATTAGCTACTTTAAAAGAAGATTTGGGCGATGTTTATGCTAGGTGGCATTTTAATGAATCTTCTGGTATTATCGTTTCCGACTCTTCTGGAAATAGTAGAAATGGAGATGCGATTAATATAGATGATTCTAATTGGGTGAGTGGAAAATTAAATAATTGTCTTTCATTTAATGGAATAGATGAATATGTAGAATTTGGTAATATATTTAAAATTAGCAAAGTTGCATCATTTAGTCTTGAATGTTGGTTTAAAACAACTAATGGATGCCCTAGCAGTACTTATGGGATGATGATGGGCAAACAAGGATTTATAAGTTCTCAAACAGGTTATTCATTTGGGATGAATCCTAACGGTTCAATATCTGTATGGTTAATTTATTCTGTTCCCCAAGGTAAATATATTCATGTTAAAACAACATTAACAGGGTGGAATGATAATTCTTGGCATCATATTGTAGTAACATATAACGGAAATGGTTTGGCTTCAGGTATTCAAATTTATATTGATAATATATTACAAGCATTAACAACAGTGACTGATAATTTATTAGGTGATTTTATTGCCAATTACGATTTTCAAATAGGAGCTAGAGATGCTGTTGGAGATTATTATGGTGGATTATTAGATGAATGTAGCATTTATGATAAAGTATTAAGTGTTGATGAAATTACTTTTAGATATAATTCTGGAATAGGAAGAGAAAATTGGTATTATTATTCTGATAAACCATCAATAAGACCTTCTGCATCTTGGACTGTTATAGGAATATTATATTGGTTTGCTTTTAATGAAACTTTAGGAGTTGGAAATGAAGGAAGTATTGGTTATAATTTAAGTGATGATGACGGAGTTACTTGGTATTATTGGAATGGAAGTGCTTGGATTTCTGGCGGAGATTCAACACATTATAATTCATCCAGTGTAGTTGGAGCTAATATAGAAAATTTTGCTATAATAACAGAAAAAATATTATTTAGGGCATTTTTAATAAGTGATGGAACTCAAAAATGTGAATTAGACAATAATGAAATTATAGCTACAACAGGAAATCCGCCAAGTGTTTATGCTGGTACAAATAAAACATGTAAAGATAATAAAACTATTAAACCGTTTAGTGATGCAGTTATTTCTGACCCTGATGGAGATATTGAATTAGCACATGCTTATTATGATATAGAAGGAAGCGGATTTATTGAAATTCCTAAAAATGGATATGGTACTCTACAAGATGCCATAAGAAATTTTGAATATACTTTTAATAATATAGGAACTATAAATTGTATTTTAAAAATCATAGATGAGGAATTGGTAAGTAATCAAGATGATTTAGATGTTATTGTAAGCAAGTATACTAAAATTGTAAATATAAAAGATATTGTTACAGATAACCATTTATTAAATGTTTTATTTGACCCTGGAGATGGTACAGAACCAGAAAAACATGATAGTCCATTTTCTTATTCATGGGAATATGGAAATTATGATATAAAAATGGAAGATGTAGATTATTATGATAAAACACAATCTATATCGGTTACTAATGAAGATGCATTAAATCTTAATATGTTAGAACATGCTTTATTAATAACTTGTAAAGCATCAATAGGTTTATTAACATGTACAGATACATTAGCTATATGTGCTTGGTTAGAAATTAATGGTGTACGAATAATTGATTCTGATACTTGCGAAGTAATATTAAAAAATTGTACTGGCATAACAGTATATCATTCTCCAATAAATACAACTTCAACGTCTGAAGGAGTATATTTATTTACAAAAACTCCAGATGAATTAAACGAACAAGGTGTGTATTATTTAGAAGTTATTATTGAATATAAAGGAAATTTTTATGCATCTATTATTGCTGTTAATGAATTAAATAAAACATCGAAAGATATAGAAGCGATAAAATTAGAAACAGATAAAATTCAACCAGATATAATTGATAGTAAAGATGATTATAAAGCGAATATTAGTTCTTTAGCAACAAGTTTAGAAATTTCTGATTTAAACGAAATGATAAAACGTGTTTTAGGATTAACTCAAGAAAATTTTAGAATTGTAAATCCAGTTTATAATGCAAATCATTTATTAACTTCTGCAACTATTAAAATTTATGGAAATGCATCTGATTGTGATAATGACACAAATGAGATTGCTACTTATTCAATGACAGCAGGTTATAATGCTAATAATGAATTAACATCATATAAAGTGGTGAAAAATTAATGGGATTAGCTCTAATTACAAAAGGAATGATTTGTGTAGGAGATATAATTATAATAAATCGTTATGTATTACCAATTGATTTGGAAATTAATTCTCAACAAAATTTAGATTTACAAATAAAAAATATACAAAAATTAAATTTAAATACAGAAAACATTATTGATAAAAATATAAATTTAAAATTAAATGAAAAAAATATAAATATTAAAAAAGATTCTACTAATATAAATATAGAGGAATAAATTATGTTATCAGGAATAATAAAAGGTGATTCAATTGAGCTTGAAATAACAGCCAATACTGATATAACTAGTTGGAAACTTCGTTGTGAAATTTATGATAATGAAGACAATTCTATTAAATTGGCTACCGCAAATAGTGGCGGTAGTAATGACCAAATAGAAGTTACCGATGCAACCGATGGAGTTTTTTTAATCAAAGTTGCAAAAGCATTAACAACAAATTTCCAAGATAATGCTTATATTGAAATTGAACGTGAAGATGCAAATGAAAAAATTTTAACTATTTATCAAGATGAGATTTTATTTAATAAAGAACGTATTACTTGGACTACACCATAATGAAAAAATTAACAAAACATTTTGCTAAAAAAATATATCGAGAATTTAAGGATACTGTTGAAGTTTATTTAAAAGGAAGTAAAACAAAATCTTCAAATTATGATAAATATACTAATACAGGATATACTATAGGAACTCAGAATCCTATTTTTATAAAAGCGATTATACGAGATGCAAAACCAGAAGAATTAATTACGAAAAGCATTGGATTAATTGCAGTTGGAGCAAAAAAAATAACTATTAGAGAAAATGATGTTTCTTTAATAAAAAATGCTTCTCGTATTTTAATCAATGAGGAAGATTACTATGTTTACTCAGACGCAGTGGGAAATAATTTACAAATTATTGATGATGGCCTGGGTTATTATACTATATTGTTATTTAAAAAGGAAGTCTAATTAATGGTAAAAGCAAGAGTAGTAGTTCAGAAGCTAGGTAGACAATCTTTAGAAAAAGATGTTAAAGATTTTATATTACCATTAAGTGAAAATCAGTTATTTCAACTTTCTGAAGAAACAGTTAATGAAATAAGGGAACGTATTAGAAGAACTATAATAAGAGAAGGTTCTACTGGTAATTTAGCTTCTTCCTTTTTTGCTGAAAAAATTACAGAAGGATATGGAATTGGTAATATAGATTATCTTAACCAACATGCTCCTTATTGGCATTGGCAGAATTACGGTATTGCACAATCAGGAAGAAGAACTCCTCCTTCTACAATAGGTCATTTTGATGGAGTTCCAGAATATCCTTCTTCAAGTGCAATTAAAAATCAAAGATGGATTCATGAATCTTCAGAAAAAGGATATTTAATGAATCCAACAAAACCTATAATAGCAAAAAATTATATTGAACAGACATTTATTCGAATACCAGATATTACAAATAGGATTCTTAATCAGGTAAAGTAAATATGACAATTCTTACATGGAAACAATCAAGAAATTTAGAAAACTCTTTAATAGATTTTTTACAATCTCAAATTAGTACAGATTCATTAAAACTTTTAGATGATAATGGTAATCAAGTAACACCAAATGTTTATCGTGGTAAACAATTAAAAGAAGATTGGAATTTGCCATTAATTCAACTTTATTGTGATGATAAATTGTTACCACGTTTAGAAATAGGAAGTAATTTGAGAATGAAAACGTTTTTAATTTTTTTAGAAATTCGAACATTACTTCCTGGTCAAGAAACTGATTTAGCAGATTGGATTGAAGAAAAATTAAATAATGGATGTGATTACTATACTTATACTGTAAGTGGAGACCCTGATAATCCTACCAAAAACCTTGCTGGACATATAAATATTGATTTTTCGTCTAGTAATCCAGTTAATTTTGGCGATGATGTTGATAAATTTGATAAGTATAGGTATCGCACCGTTTTAAAAGTATGGGTTAATAAAAAGATTTAAATATGTTATCTAAAATATGTATAAGATGTAAAAAAGAAAAATGTTTATCTGAATTCTATAGAAATAGTCAAAAGAAAGATGGGTTTTCTCCATATTGTAAAAAATGTCATAATTATATATGTAATGAAAGTATCAAAAGAAGATTAAAAAAAGATGATTCTCTTAGATTACAAAAGAATACTTTAGCGAGAGCCTTATATGCAAAAAATCCAGATAAATATCGTCTTCGTTCTAGGAAGAGAACATATGAAGAATTAAAAAATACAGATTTAAAGCACAAGTATAATATAACTTTTAAAGAGTATTTAGAAATATGGAATAAACAAAATGGAGTTTGTGCTATTTGTGGTCAACCTGAAACAAGAAAAACCAAAGGAGTTTTGAGTATGCTATGTGTTGACCATGACCATAAAACAGGAAAAATTAGAGGATTATTATGTTTTAGATGTAATACTGTTTTAGGAAAAGTAAATGAAGATACTAATTTGTTTATATTAATGACCGATTATTTAAAAAAATTTGAAAATAGTATAAATACAAGGAGTTAATATTATGGAATTTTTAGCAAATTGGAAATTTTGGTTGTTTACAATTACTGTTTTAAGTGGAATTGTAAATTGGTTAAGTAATTATAAAATTATGAATAATGATTTGAAGCATTTAGCAGAAGACATAAAAGATATTAAAGGTAAGGTTGATAATAATGCCATTGCTATTGCTAATATTGAAGGTAAATTGTACGGAAAAAATAAATCAGATAAATAAAACTATTTTAAAATAAAAACGGAGGATTTAAATTATGACACAAGCAATTAGACATGCAAAAGCTTGTAAACCTCGAATATATCCATATAATGGAGATGTTGCTCCCGATGATATGGATAGAGTCCAGTCTTTTTCTGGTGGAGGTAATCAACCCTTTGAAATGCTTTATGAATGGGGAAGAGAAGATAAAATGGCAGTAGATTTTGATATTTTAGAAGCTACTGCAACTGCTACTCAGTTAGAGTATGGAACAATGGATACCTACCTAACATTAGCTAATCTTTCTGCTGTTCCTTCAGGAGGTTTAGATTTAGATGATTTTAGTAATTCAAAAGTTGATATTATTACAGTAGGAAAAGATGATTACGAAGGAAATTTAGAGCAAACATTATGGCTTCCTAAGTTAACAGTCGATTCAATTACTCTTAATATTGCAGATGCAGAAGCTCGATTAGAAAGGTCATTTGAATTTAGTGGTGATGCTATTAGAAGGTTGAGATATGACAATAAGTACTTTATTTATAAGAAAGATACAACTCCTTCTGGTTATTCTACAAGTGCTTATGATATTACTTTAAATGACCCTGCTCCTAAAGAAGACCCGAATTATTCAGGAGTTTATATTTTTAGAGTGTTAAGAGTTCGAAGCGGTACAACTACAGAGATAGATTTAACGACTGATTATACTTATGATAGTGGTACTAATGTTTTACAAGTTTTATCTGCAACTACAGGAGATGTTTATAAGATTTACTATTCTTCTGATTCATGGGGTTCTGCTGGAGACCCAACTTCTTTGAATGATGCAGACGATTATTTCCTTGATGCTGATAGTGTTACTGTTACTTTGCAAAGCGGTTCTGGAAGTGAAGTTGAGTTAGACTTACTTACTTCTTTGAATATTGTTGCGACTTTAAATCGTATTGAAGAGAGTGTTATTGGAAATGATGAAAAAGTTCTTAAAGAAGTTGAGAGTAAGACTGTTACAGTAACTCTTGGAGGTAGAGTCAAAGATTCATCTATTGAAGAAATTTTAATGGGTCAAGCAGGAAATGATTGGGGTATTACTGATGCTCAACTCTATAAAGATGATATTAAATTAAGAGTAAAAGTCTATGAAGATGAAACTAAAACAACCTTTAAGATTGGATATAAGATTACTGGTTTGTTTATGACTACGACTACTCAAGATGAAGGTAATGCAAATGAATTTTTAACAAAAGGTGTTACTCTTCAAAGTGATAATCTCTTAATTTCAGATACATTGTTAGATATAACATCTTAATTAAGTTTTGTGGGGAGATTAAATTCTCCCCATCCATTTATTAATCGGTAAGGTAAGGAGAAAATAATGTTACAACTGCTTCCAAAACAGTTGGAAAGAATTACGTTTTATTCTAGCAAAACTCTTGCTGGAGAGGTTTGTCGTATTATCGAAGAGTTTAAGAAGAATGATAAAAATCTTAATGATGATAATACAATTAAATTATTAAAGGAATTAGTTAAAAATAAGATTTTTGAATCTGGTCGTTATCAAAAAAATTTAATTGAAGAACTCTCCAAAAGTTTAATAACATTTAATCTTAATTGTAAAAAACCTACCGATAATAAGTAGGTTTTTTTATTTAACTAAGGATATTTTATGGAAAAACGACTTAAATCACTGGAAACTGAAATTGCTTATTTAAGAAAAGCAATAGAAAAATTAATTAATAGTTGTCAGTCATTAGATTCAGAAAATCATTATCATTTAACTAATATCTATATGAGTAAGGAATTTTTAGATAACCATTTTCAAAATGGAGGAGAATATGGACACTAAAGAAGTTAATTTAGAAGAGTTTAAAAATACAGTATTTGATATTCAAAAATTATCTTATATGATTCAAGATAATAAAATTCCTTTTAATTATAATAAAGAATGTTATCAAATAAGAATGCCAAATCAAAAAGAAAGATTTGATGCAGAAGAATACCGAAGCGAAAAACAGGTAGAATTTATCCAGAGAAAAAATTGTAAAACTAAAGAAGAACTTCGTAAAATTTTAAAAGAAAACAAAATTATTGATTTAGATGTTTTAGAAAAGAAAGCAGAAAAAATTAAAAAACAATTTAAAGAAATTTATTTAAAATTAGCACCTAGATTTAATGATGAAAAAGAGAAAATTCAAGAAGATATTAATAAAATTAATGATTTACAATTAGAATTAATGAAAATAACTCAAGAAATTAGTAAACATTTATCACCTTCATTAGAAGATAGATTAGAAGGAGTATATTTAGAATATTTAACATTTCAATGCACAGAAAAATTAGTTGATAAAAAATGGAAAAGAGTTTGGAATACTTTTGAAGAATGGGAAAAGGATAATTCTCTTTTGGCAACAAGGGCGAGAATTTGTATGGCTAACTTATTATTTAATGTAAATCAATTTTAATATGATAGAAAAAAAGATTAGACAATTAAGTAGGTCATTATATTGGCAATCCATTTATAAAGCATCAAAGGAAAATGGAATTAAATTATTTAATAATGATACAAATTTAAGTGGATTACAAGTTATATTTTTATATTGGGTAGAAATTTATTCATTTTTGTATGATTTAATAGCTAAAAAAGAATATCTTTTTTTAGATAATGAATATCTTAAAAATGATTATAGAGTTGATGCGTTTCTTTATTATAAAAAAAGACAAAATGAATTAGAATTAGCAAAACAGAAGGAGAAGCAGAATTTACAAAAAAATAAGTTTAAGAAAAAAGCAGGAAAACAAACTTATTTTAATATAGATTTTGCCTAATTAACTATATGCCAGGAAGTCAATATATAATTAAATATGTAAGCGATATTACTGATGCTACGTCAGGAGCAAGAAGAGTACAGCAAATTAATGCTGATATGGCTAAAACTATTTCTGGTCAGTATGCACAAGCTACCAGAGTAATAGGAACAAGCATAAATAAAATATCAGAAACTCCTGTTAGAATAAAAGGTGAAGATGCAATTAGGACTGTTTCGAAATTAGGAACTATCGTTCAAACAGCAGATGGGTCTTATAAAGAATTCACTAAAACTCAAACATTTCTTAATGGAGGACTTGTTAAAACCTCTGGTTCATTAAAGGATGTTACAGGTCAATTTACAAGAACTAATGTTGAAACAGCAAAGTCGCAAAAGAATTTTTTAACTTTTAGGGAGAATCTTGCTCGTTTAGGACAAAGAGCATTATTAACAATTCCTGTATGGATTGCATTAAGAACTGCTATTACTGGAACTTTTAGAGTTATTCGTGATGGGTTAAAAACTATTGAAGAACAAGATAAAGCTTTACAGAAAGCGAAAAGAACATTACAAGGAACAACTTCTGATATAGAACGAAATTTTGGTAGATTAAGAGAAGCAGTTACTAGATTATCTCTTGAAACAGGAGAGAATATTGAAAAAATTACTAATGCGTTTTATAAGTTTTCTACGGTTGGTTTTGATTTTGAAACTTCTATTAAAGGAGCTGAATATGCTGTAAAAAGTGCTATAGTTCAATTTGGAGATGCCGAAGAAACTGCAAATGCTTTTGCAAGAGCTATGAGAGTTTTAGTAGATAGAAGCGAAGGTGCAGTATCGGCAGGAGACCAAATTGCCGAAGCAATGGCATTAACAACTGAATTATGGAAATCAAATGCATTTGAATTAAATGAGTTTACACAATCTTTAGAAAAATTTGCAGGAACAGCAAAAGCTACTAATTTTACAACTCAACAAACAATTGCTTTATTAGCCTCTCTTTCAACAGCAGGTTTAAGAGGAGGTAGAGCAGGACGTTTGTTAAGAACTTCAGTAGTTAAATTATTAACTAATTTAGATAAATTAGCCAGTACATTAGGAGTTCATGTTAATCCTCAATTAGATACTACATTTGATGTTTTAATGCGTGTTTTAGATGCTATCCAGGGTTTAGATAGAGGAAGCCAAGTTGCACAACAAACCGCAGAAGCAATTGGTGAAATTTTTGGTGGTGTTAGAGGAATGGAAGCTGTTTTAGCTTTAAAAGCTTTAAGACAAGAATTACTTAAAAATCTTGACACCATTGGAGATGTAGATGAACTTAATAAGACTTATGAAGAAGTAAGTAAGACAGTTAATCGACAAATAAATATATTTCATAATTTAAATAGAGAAATTGGAAAAACTTTTGTTAATGCTGTTGTTGGAGGAG
>Ga0272442_10005260_pt1 | contig 17369 bp, 16 predicted proteins | sample SSMForm2O_FD_200262 | JGI IMG/M metagenome (GOLD analysis project Ga0272442, IMG submission 200262) | Marine sediment archaeal communities from Little Sippewissett salt marsh, Falmouth, MA, United States - SSM-Form-2O | ecosystem: Environmental > Aquatic > Marine > Wetlands > Sediment ... | reverse complement strand
CAAAGAAATTCGCAGAATTAGAAGAAGAACTGGATTATGACATAGAATATACTCCATCAAATTACCTGACGCTTGTCACTCCAGAAGAGGAAGAAAAATATCGCAAAGCAATGACAATTACACAAAAGAATTTAGGTTTAACCATTGAATATCTAAAACCAGACGAGATAAAGAAAATGGCTCCATATATTGATGTAGATAATAACCCAGTGGTAGGAGCATACCATCTTTGTAATCATCGCATTCGCGCTGGCGCAAATCCCTTCTATACCGTTGAAGCACTCACTACCAATGCAAAGAGGGCAGGGGCGAAGATTTACACTGACACCGAGGTAACAGACATAGAAGTCGAGAATGGAAAAATAGAAAGCATACTAACAACTAAAGGGAAAATAAAAACCCACACTGCAATTAACGCTGCAGGGGCATGGTCCAGCGATGTAGCACAGATGGCTGGTATAAAAATACCCACTATGCCATACCGCGATGAAGCTTTCATCACCGAATCTCTGATGCACTTACCCTATCTTACTGAATGTGGAAATGTCTGGACCCGCCAGGAAAAAAATGGGCAAATCATAGCAGGCGAAGAAATTGTACCCACCAGGGAACCAGGATACAATGCAGAGGCAAGTTTAGGCGTCCTCAAACGTACCTCTCACGCTATACAACAATATATCCCACAACTAGGCAACGTGAATATTTTGAGGCACTGGGGAGGCTTTGCGGACATAACCCCCGACGAGTTACCAATCGTGGGTGAGGTAGATGAATTAAAAGGATTAATATTAGCTTGCGGCTGTAATGGCTTCGGATTTTGCTTTTCACAAGCACTAGGCAAGTTAATAACCGATTTAATCGTCAGACAGGAAAAAGGCAAAGCAATGGAATATTTTAATCTGCGAAGATTCGCAAGAAAATACAGGGAATACACTGGGCGCTGGTATAGCTGGCGCTAAATCCCTTAACAACTATATGTCTACTCCTATCCATCCCTGCTCTCACAATCAACCAACTATATATTCAGACAGGGTATTCAAGAGAAATAGACACTGTCTATTCTCAATTCAACTGAACAACAAAATCACTCTTGTAGTGAGCTGCTTTACTTTACAGCTTTCCTTTCTGCTCCAAATACATCTTAACACGTTCACTTATAGAGCCATCGGGTAACACGTAATCAGGAGATACATATCCCTCCCCCTCGAATCTTTTCTTCCTTACACAATCTTTACCACCTTGCCAGCAATAATCTTCCACCCATTTTTTATCAATCAGACCTAAATCACAAGACCTCTTTACCCCGGAAGACTCATCATACCATCTACAACGACTTTTCTGCTTCATTTTTGCTCTCTCCCTGCTTCTTGCACTTCCTTCTTCTTTCTCCCCGTACAAGCACCTATTCCCTGCTTTCGCAGGATATATTCACAAGATATGCAAATATAAGAACCTATTACAACCCAGCTCAACAACCACCACAATTATATCGACACCATATAGAAAAGCCAGGCACTTTCTCTACGCACACAAATACGCAACCGCTCCAGCACCTGGCTTTTTGCAACAACAAGTTTAGCTCTTACCAATCCTGAACATCTTAGTCCCACACACAGGGCACACACCCTGCGTTGCCGGTCTGCCATTTTTCATGGTTATAGCCTTAGCATCTCTCATTTCCCTCTTAGCACGACACTTCATACAATATGCTTGCATTTAACATACCTCCTTTTTCTTCTTAAAGTGGATAGTAAATTATTTGCCCTACAATGTCAATAGCCATAATGCTTGACCACAAAACAATTATCAGAAATAATTACTACTATCGAAATTTTCAGGGAAACACAGTAGCAATTTTAGCATACCGAAGAGTAGTTAAAGAGATAAACGACACGCCAGAAGCGCCTGTAGAGCGAAATATTGTATAAACTGAGGTTAGCTTATCTGAATCTCCGACAAAATCAGGTAAAGACAAATTAAGAAAGGAAAGTTTGCAAATGAAAGTAGCGACGTCCATCACAGAAGAATTACAACAACAAGGAGGCTCAAAAAGGGATGAGTAAACCTAAGGCACATTTTTTATCAACAGAGCAACTAGAAATTATACACAATGACTCTTTGAAGGTACTGGAGAACACAGGCATCAGGATTCTAAGCCAGCAGGCCCTCGATATCTTAAAAAAGGCCGGAGCAAAAGTAGATTACGATAGAAATCACGTGACTATTCCCAGAACTTTAGTTGAGGAAGCCTTAAAGAGAGCACCAAAGACCATTCCATACTGCGCCAGAAACCCCAAAAATGACCTTATACTGGATAAAACAGAGACTCATTTTACTACGGGAGGAAGCCCGGCGCGCATCACTGACTGGGAGACAGGTGAGCGCAGAGCATCAACGAAGGACGATCTTGCTCGCTGGACAAGAGTAGCAGATTACCTTGACAATGTTCATCTCGTATGGGGATCTCTAATTCCCACCGACATACCCGCCCCTATGCAGGGTTTAACTTCACTTGTTAACGTCCTCCGAAACACAGAAAAGCATGTTGAGGGAGAAGCGCTGGATGCCAGAGACGCACGTTACCAGATTGAAATTGCAGCCACCATCATCGGCGGGGCAGAACAACTTAAGAGAAGGCCTATTATTTCAGCCATTCAGTGTCCCATCTCCCCTCTGACATACGATAAAGGCATAACAGAGGGGGCAATAGAATACGGCAAAGCTGGTGTCCCTGTTGTTATCTTCCCTATGCCCCTGGCAAGTGAAACAGCTCCTGCCACACTGGCAGGAACTGTGGTCGTTAGTAATGCCGAGAACCTGGCAAATCTGGTTATACTAGAATTTGCTAATCCTGGAGCACCTGTGCTCTACGGCAGCGCCGCTGCGATTGCAAATCTCAAAACAGGGGAGTATTCTCCGGGTTCTCCCGAGCGTGCCTTAATACACATGGCGCTGGCTCAATTAGTCGAGCGATATGAGCTTCCCTGCGAGTTGTGTTCAGGGAATTCCGACTGCAAGGTTCCAGATGCACAGGCTGGCTTTGAGAGAGCTATGACCATAACCACAGCTCTACTGATGGGTGGAATAGATGTCATTGATGGGGTAGGAGCAATAGATGCCTCCAATGCCATGTCACCAGAACTTCTGGTCATTGACAACGAAATCATAGCTGCAATTCGCAGGCTGGCCCACGGGTTCGAAGTAAACGATGATACCTTAGCCCTGGATATAATCAACAAAGTTGGCCCCAGTGGTATATTTCTGGGGCAGAAGCACACACTGGAACACTACAAACAGGAATTCTGGTTGCCACAGCTCAGCGACAAAGACACCTTTAACGCATGGCAGAAAAAGGGCTCAAAAACAATGGCCGAGGTAGCCAGAGATAAGGTTCATGAAATACTGGCTACACATAAACCTGAACCACTTTCCGACAGCGCTGAAGAGGAAATATCCAGGATATTAAAAAGAGCCAGTGCGGAGTCACTGGATAAAAATCAAAGCTAAAAATAATTTCTAACATAAGAAGGAGGAGTAATTGCCCCTGAGTGCCTTAACCCAATTAAATTTCTGAACACGATGTCTGTTACAGGCTGGCCATTAAAGTTCGATGAGGTATGTTTCAAGCAAGTGGCCGTCTCATAGGACGTTGCTAATCCACACCATAAACATCGCGATATAGAGCTATTCCTTCTCAAGTAAAGAAGCCATAGCTCAATATCTACCAATCTAATGTAATATTTCCCAAAACATCTGCGAAGTGGATTGTAGGACAGCAAAACAAAAGCCTCTGAAAGAACTCAGCTCGCTGGTTTTACAAATAGATACCTTAAGGTTAGAATAGATGTGGCTTTGGGCGGTTAGCTCAGTGGTGAGAGCGCTTGCTTCACACGCAAGAGGCCACTGGTTCAAATCCAGTACTGCCCACCATAAAAAGGAGGTGAAGAAATGACATCTGGTGATGATAGCAGAGGTGGCTTACTTAGCGCTGGTGGTATTTTGAGCATAATAGTCGGCGTATGTGAAATAATTGCTGGAGGATTATCAATAATCACAATAGCGATTGGCACATCACTTTTGCACTCACAATACCGTCTCCTGCCAGACATTGTAAAGGACTATAGTATCGCCATACTACCAACCTGGTTAATTATTGCAGGTGCAGTCATTATTGTCCTGGGCATAATAGCTTTGATTGGTGGCATTTCAGCTATAAAAAGGAAAAGCTTTGGTTTATCCTTGGCCGGGGCTATTTGTGCCCTTCTACCTCTCAATATCCTGGGAGTATTGGCTGTTATTTTTGTTTCCCTTGGGAAGGGAGAATTTAGCACAGAATATTCAGAATAGTAAAGCCGAAGTGGCGGAATGGCAGACGCGCTACGTTCAGGACGTAGTGTCCTTATGGACATGAGGGTTCAACTCCCTCCTTCGGCACCATGCGCCTGTGGCTCAGTTGGATAGAGCGCAGCCCTGCGGAGGCTGAGGTCGTGGGTTCAAATCCCACCAGGCGTACTATGTTGGGCGGTTAGCTCAGTGGTTAGAGCGCCTGTTTTACACACAGGAGGTCAGAGGTTCAAGTCCTCTACTGCCCACCATCAACTTACGAACAGAGAAACAAAAAAATTCACAACTTTTCTGCTTAATAAAGAGGAAAAGTCTCCATTCGAAACTTCCTGTGACTTTCCCTAAACAAAGAATAAACCCACTAGCTCTCTTCAATTCCCTCCTTTTTTAGGTTCACTATACGTTGCTACACTCTACTCAACTTTACTCCACAATACAGCATGTTATTGACAAATGGGAAGATTTTGCCAATTCACGAGTATTATGATATTTCACCTTCTTTCCCAGCGTTAATTTCCTAGCTATGAAGTTATTTTATGACACAAAAATGGCTTTTGGATTTCAGATGACACTTGGGTAGACAACGTTAGAGGTGATGAGGAAATATGCATCACGCTTGAGATTTGAGGATGTGTTCAAGAGACATGTATTGGCTTAACTAGTGGATAGGTTGATACGTTAGATTGAACATTGCAGGCAGCAGGTTGCTATGATGACGATTGAATAACCGTGAGAATCCACAAGCTGGACTATTAACACCATGAAATGCTACCAGCGCACATTTTGACTCATTGGGCGAAATGGCCAGACCTAGCTGTTCGAGTGATGCATTTCTCTCAGACCAACATACATTAGAGGGATTCCAAGTGGGGTAGGGCTCGTGCAAGCGGTACATAACTTTACCATTTTGCTCTTCAACTACTTGTGTTAGTTTCACTATTTGTACACTTGCTCTTTCCAACGACACATTCGAACTAGTATTTGTTATTTTAATTCCGCCCAAGCAGTGTTCCCATTATTCTCATAGCTTGAGCACTTTCCCGTAATTGGTACGGCATCAATCTTCGGAGTCTGTTCTTCTTCAAGTACGGCAACTCTTGCTCTGGCTTCATTTCGCTGTTTAACAGATGCTGACGCTGTTGCAACCAACAACACGCAAAACATACCAAAAGGAATAACTACCAAGTTCAAAGGCCATTCGAGAACTCCTCTCAATGTGAGACCATACATCGCTATTCCGCTAACCACCAACTCAAATATGCGGAATTTCCAACTTGCCCATAAATACTTGGTATCACTCCACCCTCGCCTCCAAACACTTTGGTTAAGGTCATATCCCATGTACTCATCCTATCACACGTGTCACTCCGCTTTATGTATATAATTCTCCTTCAAAACTTTAGCTACGGGGGGGGTATTCTTGGCGAGATATTGCTTTATCCCAACCAGCACTACCCCACCCCGTAAAGAATCACATACCTATATCGGCAAGGCATATTAGCGTCGCTTCCTCCACACTCCATCTTGGCCCCAGCCACATGGTTGAACTACACCAATCATTTTCTCATTTACAAGAACTTCCTCGCCATTTGCTTCTACCACAATAAACCTCTGGCTATTGTTATTGCGATGCTCTTTAAACATCCCAACTATTATGGTTCCTGTATTTGTCTCAATCTCAATTCTTCCTTTTAACATATTTTACCCCTTATCAAAGAACACACCCAGTCTCTTTTTATCGAATTTTCAAATTTTTTAAAATATGATTATTTGATATACTATGAAAGGGTATCATTCTGGTTGATACTCGTGAAGATTTTGTGATGCCCCTGCTTTGTGGTATCCTTTTCAACAACAATAAGTCGCTTGCCCTTCAGCCGTCTAACAGCTTCACTAGAAGCATAATACAAATAGTCCTTACCCATCACAAACCGATTAACCTCATCCTCAATACTCTCACCAAACTCATCAATATACTAAACAATAAGGTCTTCTGCAATCTCGCTTTTCTTTTTCTGGGAATGTCAAATATTGGTCTTCGAGAGTTCAAGGAAAAGCATATGCCAATCAACTTCAATTGCCTTGTCTTCATCATAATTTCCCCTGATAACAAACTTCCCTTCATTACTTGGGGGATAGCTATCAATCCATTGATGCAGTGTTAACACAGTAATCAAGATTACAAGGTAATTTAGAAATCCGAGGTGGTAATTATCCTATTGGTCGCGACTACATCCACATCTTCGCCGAGATTAAGAAGCAAACCTCCCGACATCAATGAATCCGTTTGCTCAGGCAAGGTAGAATATCTATCCTCATGACATCAATTATTAAGCTCTACTGTTCTTTTCTTCAGCGATAACTTTCTGCCCAACATGAGATGGCACCTCTTCATAATGGCTAAACTCCATTGTAAAGCTGCCACGCCCCTGTGTCATTGACCTCAAGTCTATAGCGTAACGAAGCAATTCTGCATGGGGCGCCTGAGCCTGAATAACATTAGATTTCTCTCCAGGAGTCATTCCAAGCACGTGCCCTCTCTTGATATTAAGGTCACCCACAATATCTCCAGTATACATCTCAGGCACAGTTATATTAAGGCTCATAACTGGCTCAAGCAATACAGGTTGTCCTTGAGCCAATCCCTTCTTCAAAGCCTGCGCTCCAGCGATCTTAAAGGCGATATCTGCAGAATCTACCGGGTGAAAACTGCCATCATAGAGCGTTACTTTCACGTCATCCACAGAATACCCTGCCAATACACCATCATTTTTCGCTTCGTTGACCCCTTTCTCCACAGACGGAATATAGTTCTTGGGAATTGCACCACCAACTATCTTTACACTAAACTCAAACCCGCTACCACGGGGTAGAGGTTCAAGCTGTAGAAGCACATGCCCATATTGGCCATGCCCTCCTGATTGTTTCTTATGTTTATACTCCGCCTTAATTGGCAACGTTATAGTCTCCTTATAGGCAATCTTCGGTGTTTCCATATTTACCTTCACACCAAATTTGCGCTGCATTCTTTCTCTAACCATCTCTAAATGGCTATCACCTATCCCTGAGACGATGGTCTCGTTAGTATTAGAATCTCGATGTATCCTGAGGGAAGGATCTTCTTCACAAACTCTGGGCAAAACCGTGCTCATCTTATCCAAATCAACCTTCGTTTGAGGACGAACAGCCATGCTAAGATTTGCCTGAGGGAATTCAATGTCTTTTAAAATCACATGATGTTCCGGAGCACAAAGAGTATCTCCAGTGGTAGTTAAATTCAATTTAGCCACTGCTCCAATATCTCCGACGGTCAGCTGGTCAACAGTCTGCTGATTCTTCCCCAATAAGGTGAATACTTGGCCAATACGTTCCATGCCACCCTTGTTAGCATTCCAAACCTGTGAATTACCGAAAAGGGCTCCGGAATAAATGCGCAAACAGCTAACCTTTCCTGTAAATGGATCAGCAGTAGTCTTAAAAACAATGCTGCTCAAGGGCGCCCCAGCCTCTAGTTTAATCTCCTCTTCATCACCAGTCGTCGGGTTCATGCCTATAGCAGCACCCACTTCTGCAGGTGAAGGCAAATAGTTATTAATAGCATCAAACAATGGGCTAATACCAATATTACGCAGGGCAGAGCCAACAAAAATGGGTACCAGGTTACCTGCTACAGTCGCTTTTTTTATGGCAGCAAAAATTTCTTCGTTGCTTACTTCTTCGCCCTTCAGGTACTTGTCAATAAGCTCGTCATCAACTTCAACTACAGCCTCCACCAATTTCTCCCTATAAGATTTGGCCTGCTCCATGAGCTCAGGCGCTAACTCTATCTCCCCCGAAGTAGAATCCGAGTAACCTTTCATGGTTACTAAATCTACAATGCCCTGAAAGTCAGCCTGGGCACCTACAGGTAGTTGAATTGGCAAACATCTTGCTGCCAGCTTAGACTGAATATCCTCCAACGCTCGAAAAAAATCAGCATTCTCTCTATCCATCTTACTAACGAATACCAATCGCGGCAATTTCTTTTCTTCAGCATAAGACCATACATGCTCAGTGCCTACTTCTACACCAGAGGTAGCACAAACTACAACTATCGCTGATTCACAAGCACGCAAAGCAGATTTGACCTCACCTGCAAAATCAAGATAGCCCGGTGTATCAATGAGATTTAATTTATTGCCTTGCCACTCCTGTGGAAGTACAGAAAGATTCATACTCATGTGGTGTGCTGTTTCTCCAGGATCGTAATCAGAGGTAGTAGTACCACTCTCAACATTACCTAATCGTTTGATACTTCCAGAAGCAAATAACATCGCTTCAGCGAGCGAAGTTTTCCCAGCACCATAATGAGATAACAGCGCAACATTACGAATTTTATCTGGCTTATATGAATTCATTAATCCACCTCAACTTTCTTTTTTCTCTAAGCGACTGGCCATTATGATTTTGCAATTATAAACTTTCCTCGCAGATATAAGCAACAATTGAGCTAATTCAAATAAATAGTGCCCCACTTAATATGTCAGTAAAGCTGAAACCCACTCCCCGTCATCGTAAGCTGAAAGCGTGAAGTGCCACTAATCACATAAACAAGCACAATTATTGTTATATCGAAAAAAGCGATGCTATAATAATCACACAGAGATATAAAATGAAATTGAGCCATGAACAAGTCAAACATATTGCCAGGCTAGCCCAGCTAGGTTTGAATGAAGCCGAAATTGAGCAACTCAGCTCTCAACTATCCGATATCCTGGAAAATTTTGAGATACTCAAACAAATAGACACCTGCAATGTACCACCAGCAACTCACTCCATTCGCTTGCAAAACATTTTCAGAAAGGACAGCGCAACCAAATCATATCCCCAAAGCGAAATCCTGGCCAATGCTCCCAAGCAGGAAGCGAATTGCTTCAGGGTACAAACAATATTAGAGTAAACACACCCATAATTCACAAATAATTAATGGGGCCGCTCGAGGAGTAATAAGGAGTAGTTATGAACGAACTTTGTCAATTAGCTATTCATCAAGCACACGAACTTCTTAAACAAAAGAAAATCTCCTCAGTTGAGCTTACTAAATCTACTCTGGAGCGCATCGCTGCTGTGGAAAGCAACATACATGCGTGTATTAGCGTCAATGAGGATATAGCCCTGAAAAAAGCAAGAGAAGCAGATAGTTGCATAGCCAGCGGCGATATCACACCTCTAACAGGCATACCAGCTTTAATTAAGGATGTCATTTGCACCCAAGGAATACGCACTACCTGTGGCTCAAAAATGCTGGAGAAATTTATCCCACCCTACGATGCAACAGTGATAAAGAGACTGAAAGCACAAAGGATGATAATGTTGGGCAAGGCAAACATGGACGAATTTGCTATGGGCTCCTCTACAGAGAACTCTGCCTTCTTTCCCACCCATAACCCCTGGGACTTAAGCCGTGTCCCTGGAGGCAGCAGTGGTGGTTCGGCTGCCGCTGTAGCCGCCGACGAAGCTATTTACACGCTTGGTTCTGACACAGGAGGAAGCATCCGCCAACCAGCAGGGTTCTGCAATATGGTCGGCTTCAAACCAACTTATGGCCGAGTGAGCCGTTTTGGCCTGGTCGCTTTCGCCAGTTCCCTGGATCAGATCGGTCCAATAACCAAGGATGTCACCGATTGTGCCCTGGTAATGAACACTATTGCCGGATATGACCCCAGTGACTCAACTTCAGTCTCATATCCTGTGCCAGACTATACACAACAACTAATCCCTCACCTCAATGGACTAAGAATTGGCATTCCCAGAGAATATCTGGTAGAAGGTATGCAAAGCGAAGTAAGAACAGCTCTAGATATAGCTATAAAGAGGCTGGAGGAGCTAGGCGCAGAAATAGATTGGGAAGTCTCACTACCATCCACTAAATATGCCCTTGCCGTCTATTATATACTTGCTCCCTCTGAAGCCTCAGCAAATTTAGCCCGCTACAATGGAGTAAAATATGGATTCTCAGAACAAAATGCCAGTGCCGCGACAGAAGCAGCGGAGAAAACACGGCAATTCGGTTTCGGCCCTGAAGTCAAACGGCGCATCATGCTGGGCACTTATGCCCTATCCGCTGGATACTATGACGCTTATTACCTAAAAGCACAAAAAGTGCGCACCTTAATAAAACAAGAGTTCGACCAGGTTTTCAAAAAATATGACGTCTTAGTCACTCCAACATCGCCAACAGTGGCTTTCAAAATTGGCGAAAAATCAGAAGACCCAATACAGATGTATCTGAGCGATGTCTGCACTTTACCCATAAACATTGCTGGCCTTCCAGCTATTTCCATACCAGCCGGCTTTGACAATAATTTACCTGTAGGAATGCAGATTATTGGCAAACCTTTCGATGAGGAAACAGTACTACGTGTGGCTTTCGCCTACGAGCAAGCCACAGATTGGCATAAAAGAAAACCATCACTTTAAAGGGAACTATACTACCTTATTAAGAAGTTAACAAAATCAAGACTGAACAACCTTAAAGTCACTTGTTATTCAGGTCACACCTATGCCAAACGGCCGAAGTCCTTTGAGCGGCAAAGTAGAGAATATGAGGTAAAAGAAATAGAGAAAGCCTGGCAAGAATCTGGCAAAAAACTATTTAGAATCACCACTGATAAAGGCAAAGCATTTGAATTGTGCTACAATGAAACGGAAGATTACTGGTCAGCTATTGAAGTGCTAGTTTAGAAAAATGGAACAGATTTTTGAAATCCTTCAAGATAACGCTCGTGCGACACCAGAGCAGATTTCTACCATGCTTGGTATAGCTGTTGACGAAGTGGAAAAAGCGATTACACAAGCTGAAGAAAACAGAACTATAATAAAATACAAAACTATAATAAATTGGCCTAAATTAGGCAAAAAAGAGGTATGGGCTTTGATTGAAGTCAAGGTAACGCCACAACACGGTGTTGGCTTTGATGCTATAGCAGAGCATATCTACCGCTTCCCCGAGGTACAATACGCTTACTTAGTTTCAGGGACTTACGACCTGGCTATGCTGGTGAAGGGCAAAAACATGCAGGAAATTTCCAGTTTCGTAACAGAAAAACTAGCTCCTTTAGGAGAAGTACAAAGCACCGTCACCCACTTCCTGCTCAAGCGATATAAGGATGACGGAGAAATTGTAGAGCTTCCCGAGGAACCTAGACGATTACCTCTAATGCCATAGGATACCTAGAATGAAATCCACTTTAGTTAAGACTCCGGATAGCTTTATCTCCAAAAAACTAGACAGCATCTCGCCCTCGGGCATTAGAAAGTTCTTTGATCTTCTCTCCTCCACGGAAGGAGTCATTTCCCTGGGTGTAGGGGAGCCTGACTTTGTCACACCCTGGCATATCAGGGAAGCAGCCACTGCTTCTCTGGAAAAAGGCTACACCATGTACACATCAAACCAAGGGTTACTTGAATTACGCCAGGAGCTAGCCAAATATTTAGAACTTCACTACAGGCTTAATTACCATCCCAAACATGAACTCCTTATTACTGTAGGCACCAGCGAAGGGCTGGACCTTGCCATGAGAGCCATTCTCAATCCTGGTGACGAAGTAATCATTCCAGACCCATGTTATGTTGCTTACTCGCCCTGCATCACCCTTGCTGGCGGTATGCCCATCTCTGTACCCACCCACAAGGAGAATAATTTCGTTATAAAGGCAAGCGATATTGAACCCAAAGTTAACAAACAAACTAAAGCTATCCTAATTGGCTACCCAGCAAACCCCACGGGCGCTGTTATGTCCAAAAAAGAGCTAAATGAACTGGCTGAACTGGCCCGACAATACGACTTGTTAGTAATATCGGATGAGATTTATGCTCGACTGGTTTACAGCGTAGAGCATACCTGTTTTGCAAGCCTCCCGGGGATGAGGGAGCAAACTATTTTGCTGGCTGGATTTTCTAAATCCTACGCCATGACCGGCTGGCGTATCGGCTACACGGCGGCCAATAGCCAACTTACTGAAGCAATGACCAAAATTCATCAATATACCATGCTCTGTGCTCCAATAATGGCACAAATGGCAGCTATAGAGGCTCTGAAAAACGGTGAGAGCCAAGTTGGAAAGATGAACAGAGAATACGATAGACGCCGCCGCTTCATAGTCAAAGGGTTAAATGAAATTGGTTTACCCTGCTTCGAGCCAAAGGGGGCTTTCTACGCCTTTCCCTCGATAAGAACTACCGGAATGAGCTCAGAGAAATTCGCGGAAAAACTATTATTAGAGGAAAAAGTTGCTGTGATTCCTGGCTCTGCTTTTGGGCAATGCGGGGAAGGCTTCGTCAGGTGCTGTTATGCTACATCATTAGCTAACATTGAGGAGGCCCTGAAAAGAATTGGCAGATTCGTCAGAAACATAAGAAGACGTGACCCTTCTTAAATGCGACACCTCGCACGACAATCCTATCAGAATAGCAATAAAACTTAGCATGTACGAAGCAGAAGAAAAAAGGGCAGCGTCACGGGAGTGGGGGTTAAGGCATAAAATCGGTTTGTTCCTTGGGCCGATTATGAATCTGCTCAGCATAGCTAGGTTATAAGAGATTCATGTGTTCCTTAACTTCCTTCATGGTCTCTTTAGCTATAGCCTCAGCTCGCTTGGCTCCATCGGCAATGACTTCGGCAACATAATTAGGTTTGGACGCCAGGGCAGCTCGCTTCTCACGGAAAGGCTCAAGCCCTGAGCTGATGCTTTGAACCAGCATCTTCTTGCAATCCACGCAACCAATACCAGCAGCACGACATTCAACAGCAATTTCTTCCACCCGCGATGGAGTGAAGTATTTGTGGAGGCTGTAAACATTACACACTTCCGGGCGCCCAGGGTCAGAGCGATACTTCCGCCCAGGATCTGTCACTGCAGTCATAACACGCTTCAAGATTTCCTCAGGAGGAGCAGCTATCTCAATATAGTTATTGCAGCTTTTGCTCATCTTCTGAACCCCATCCAAGCCCAAAACCGACGGGAAAGAGGTGAGTTTAGCTTGAGGTTCAGGAAATACATTTCCGTAAGTAGAATTAAAGCGACGCACTATTTCCCGTGTTAATTCGAGATGAGGAAGTTGGTCCTCACCCACAGGAACAACCTCTCCTTTATAAAGAGTAATATCCGCAGCCATAAGAATTGGATATCCCACCAGTCCATAATTGACATTATGCGGCTGCATCTTCACTTTCTCTTTAAATGTAGGCACACGTAATAACCAGCTTAAAGGAGTCACCATCCCGAATAAAGTATATAACTCCATCACCTGAGGAACATGTGATTGCACAAAAAGAATGCACTTCTGTGGGTCAATGCCCGCTGCCAGCCAGTCAATCACCATTTCATGAATATCTTGATTAAGTGCATCCGTGCTCTCAAGCGTGGTAAGAGCGTGGATATCAACAACACAGTAGATACAATCATATTTATCTTGAAGCGAAACGCAATTCTGGATAACTCCAAGATAATTGCCAATGTGTTGCTTACCTGTTGGTCGAAAGCCAGAAAAGACACGTCCCATCGTTTGCAGCAAAGTTTAACATGTAGTCACGCAGGTAACAACTTAGTGTACTGGTCCATATAACATCTTGCATTAACTGTATGAAATCAGCAGAGGACATTTCTAAAGAGCCTTGACAAAAACCCATACAAAGCTTGCAGTTCTTACAGAGTTCAATTACAATTCACAAATTAATCGAATGTGCAACTTCAAGCAAGGCTATGCCACAAGCATTTATGAGACAAAGAACATAAACTACACCAATAACATGGAAGCAATTTTGAATTTCACCCGCTTACTTACAGGATATCTTAAGCCATGACTCTTATGGATAATGCCGAATTACTGCATAAAGAAGCTCCCTTAATTTGGGAGCAACGTACTAAAGCCTGAATACATCCCGATATTAATATTAAGGAGAAGAGAAATGATAAAAAGACGGAAAGCCCTGAATTTCATGGGAGTGAAATCGCTAAAAAAGGGGGTGGTGTTTGTAGTATTGGCTATCGTTCTGGTAGCTCTGCCACTACTCAGTGCATGTGCAACGCCAACATCAACTGAAACAATAGAACTAACATATAGTAATTTCTTCCCACCCACGCATTTGCACTCCATATTGGCAGAGCAATTTTGTGAGGAAGTAAACAAGCGCTCTAACGGCAGAGTAGAGATTAGCTACTATTCAGGAGGCACACTAACTCCCGCACCGCAAGTCTATGGCGGAGTTGTTGAAGGCATTTCAGATATGGGCATGTCTGTGCTCGCATATAGCATGGGACGTTTTCCGGCCACCGAATTGGTCGACATGCCTCATGCCTACCCCAACGGGTGGGTAGCCACTATGGTAGCCAATGATTTCTACAAAGAATTCAAGCCCAAGGAGTTCGATGATGTACATGTCCTTTATTTCCATGCTCACGGCCCGGGTGTTCTATTCACTACTGAAAAACCGGTGCGTAAACTGGAGGACCTCAAAGGTTTAACGATAAGGTCTACAGGTATAGGCGCCAAGATAATTGAAGCTCTCGGGGCAGAGGGGTATGGAGGTTCGCAGGGAGAGGCTTATGAACTCATGTCCAAGGGCACAGTTGACGGCAGCCTGACTCCCCGAGAAGTGCTAAAAGGTTGGAATCAAGCTGAGGTAGTGAAATATGTTACTAGCTGTTGCGATGTAGGATACACAGCCAACATGTTCGTTGTTATGAATAAGGATACATGGGATAGCTTGCCCAGTGATGTACAGAAGGTTTTCACCGAAGTCAGTGAAGAGTGGCTAGAAAAACATGCCCGAGTCTGGACATACTATGACAAAGTCGCTATTGACTACTTTTTGACTTTTGAAGGCAGAGAGTTAATCGAACTGTCACCCCAGGAAATGGCAAGATGGATAGAAGCTACCCAACCATTAATAGAAGGATATCTAAGCGAGAAAACAGCTATAGGATTACCAGCAACAGACTACGAAGCGTACTTAATTGAACAAACTGAATATTGGGCAGAGAAGACTCCAACAGAAGAATTCTGCGTAGATTGGGTAGAGCAGGAATTGCTATCGTGAGAAGCGGTTTTTTGCCCAAGAAATTGGTCACCCATACGCAGTGTTATGTCGAGTAATATATCAAAGTTTGAGAAAGCCAACTATGCATTGAGCAACTGCCTCAATTGGATAGCAGGTGCTGCCTTGGTAGCCATGTTAGGGCTGATTGTAGTTGATATAATCGCCTCAGGTGTTTTCAATTGGCCTATCCCAGGAGGAATTGAGATAGTTGGTTTCTTAGGTGTAGTGGTAATTGCTTTCTCCATCGCTCATACCCAGTTTTTGCACGGCCACATTGAAGTAGAATTCCTATCCACACACTTTCCCAAGAAAATTCGTAAAATCAACGATGGAGTTATTTATTTTCTGGGGATGGTTTTGTTTGCTCTGCTCACATGGAAGAGCTATGAATTTGGACGTGTGCTCCAGACCAGTGGAGAGGTTTCCATGACCCAAGAAATACCTTTTTACCCTTTCGTTTACAGCATAGCCTTCTGCTCCTTAACAGTTCTCCTGGTACTATTGGCACAAGGGCTCAAGGCAATAATTAACCACGCAAAAAAATGAATCCAATCATCGTCGGCATCATAGGCATTATTGTTCTAATTGTTCTCTTCCTTTTCCGTCTACCAGTCGGCTTTGCCCTGGCTTTAGTCGGTATTCTTGGCTTTGGATACCTGGTTTCACCAGAGGCAGGATTTGGCATCCTCGCCCGAGATGTCTTCCATATCTTTTCCTCCTATTCTTTAACCGTTATTCCCATGTTCGTTCTAATGGGGTCTATCGCTTCTGCCTCAGGAATGAGCCGCAGACTTTACGGGGCGAGCTATACGTTGTTGGGAAAACTGCGTGGCGGGTTAGCTATGGCAACTGTTGCTGGCTGTGCTGGCTTCGCTGCCATATGTGGGTCGACCAATGCCACCGCTGCTGCCATGGGGAAAGTCGCCCTGCCTGAGATGAAGAGATATAATTACGCGGACTCCCTGGCTACAGGTTGTGTTGCCGCCGCAGGTAGCCTCGGAATACTTATTCCTCCAAGCACCATATTCATCATTTACGGAATAATGACCGAGCAATCCATAGGCAAACTATTTCTGGCGGGCATCCTACCCGGCTTAACCCTCGCTACGCTTTTCATCGTCGTGATCATGCTCCTCTGTAAACAAAATCCCGAGCTCGCTCCCTCAGGAACTGGCAGCAACTGGAAGGACAAAATAAGTGGACTTGTTGGAATAATCGAAACTCTGTCCTTATTCGCCATGGTGATAATCGGGCTTTTCCGCGGATGGTTCAGCCCAACACAGGCTGGCGGAGCCGGCGCTGCAGGGGCATTGCTCATTGGGATAGTCACACGAAGATTAACCTGGCAAGGATTCCTCAATGCAGTTAAAGAGGCCTTACGGATAACATGTATGGTTATGATTATAGTCGCAGGAGCTACAGTTTTTGGGCATTTTATAGCGGTAGCTAAAATACCCATTCTACTGGCTGATTGGGTGATTGGACTCCCTCTCCCACCTATGGCTATCATGGGGGTCATAATCTTGATCTACCTCCTAGGCGGCTGCTTTATGGATGCATTGGCTCTAATCACTCTCACCATTCCCATTTTCTACCCAGCTATTCTGGCTCTGGGTTTCAATCCCATATGGTTCGGAGTGATAATTGTGCTGGTGACTGAAATGGGAGTCATCACGCCACCAGTAGGAGTGAATGTGTACGTAATCAAAGGAATAGCTCCAGATGTTCCTTTACAGACTATCTTCAGGGGAATAATTCCCTTTCTAGGAGCGCAACTAGCTACTGCTGCCATCTTGATATTCTTCCCACAACTGGCCACTCTTTTGCCTGGCCTGGCCACCTATTAGCACTTAATAATTTATGAAGGAGATGCACTAAACAAATGGTCACTATATCGGAGATGTTGAACAGGAATGCCACAGAGTATCCTGATGACACAGCACTT
>Ga0272442_10005259_pt1 | contig 17369 bp, 18 predicted proteins | sample SSMForm2O_FD_200262 | JGI IMG/M metagenome (GOLD analysis project Ga0272442, IMG submission 200262) | Marine sediment archaeal communities from Little Sippewissett salt marsh, Falmouth, MA, United States - SSM-Form-2O | ecosystem: Environmental > Aquatic > Marine > Wetlands > Sediment ... | reverse complement strand
AACAACAAAATCCGAGTGATTCAACGCCGCGCCTACGGCCTGCGCGACAAGGAGTATCTGCGGCTCAAAGTCTTGACATGTATGCTCAAACCGCTATGAAATTACCCACTCGCTTTGGAGAAGAGCCTAAAAAGATATTATATAGAAGACATGTAAATACATGGAAATCAGAAGAGATAAATGAATATAAATACAAAGAAGAATCCAGCCCTCTTAGTCTGCTTACCCGAGGCGACTATGTATGCATGTTCATGAATCACCCTGAAACCACGGGTACCGATCATATAGAGTGCATCAACCCGGAAACAAAAAAGCTAAAGACCATCACGGACGATGACAAGCTGGGATGGCCGATTCACAACGGTGAGCATGTCGCCTATATTTACATGATCCCCAGTCCTCCCTTCGGCAGCGGCATGCACATCAAGGTACGCAACATAGCGGACGGAGGTGTTGTTAAGCTATGGGACTACCTGGGAGACAAGTCGGAAGAGTACATGTCTCCAACAGGTCTAGTATGGACAGATCTAAGAAACGACACCTTGGGCAACAAGAATGGCAATGCGAGCCGCCAAAATTCAGATATTTATTATTTGGATCTAGATAACATGGAAGAAAAGGCCATATGCACTAATTCGGCAATACAGTTCTGGCCAGCTACTGATGGAAACCTTGTTGCATGGATGGATAAGAGGCACTGTCCTGATCCAAACGCCGCAGCATCGCAGGATGAAGAAGAGATTTATATTTATGATATGGAAAATGACATTGAGACTCGACTGACTGAAGGTGGAGGAGGATGGAAAGATCGCGTCCGAATATCCGGCAAGTGGTTGACTTTCATTATGCCGAGCGATCCCGGGATAAATATCTTCACCGTCGATCTTGAAGCACGCGGGCTGTATTCGGAATAAACAAACCGCATCGCGCATGGTGGCGATCCGGCGAAGATCCGCCGGCGGACGGGGCCAGCCGTCTGAAAAACTCTTTGATTCCCTGTAAAAACCCGGAGGCACTGAAATTGCACATTAGCTCTTCCTGCAACTCAGGAGGCGGTGCAATGGGTAGCAATGGAGATAATTCAGGCCGGAGGGATTGAAAACCGCGTATTTCTCATAAGGGGACTCAAAGTCATGCTTGACGTGGACCTTGCCGGGTTGTACGGAGTTTCCACCAGCAGGCTGAATGAGCAGGTCAAAAGGAATATTGAGCGCTTCCCGGTGGATTTCATGTTTCAGCTTAACGAGGGTGAGTTCTTACAACTCATTGATTTGAAAGCAAAAAACAACTTGATATCGCAAAATGCGACATCAAGACACGGCGGCCGTAGGCATCTCCCGATGGCTTTTACAGAGCAGGGAATCGCCATGCTGTCGGGCGTTCTGAGTCGAAGCCTGCAAAGAGAATCGGCTTCTGTACTGATGAATGAGTGGCGGTTACTGCATCCACGCCTGATCATGCGTGCCTTGCTACATGAAAGTTTTAAGATTAAAATATGCGTATGAATGAACTGATTTTCGAAGTAACGCAGGAAGCAGACGGAGGTTATGTGGCGGAGTGCCTCACTGAGAGCATATTCACACAGGCCGACACGTGGGATGAGCTGCGCAAGAATGTCCAGGATGCCGTAAACGGACATTTCTTTGACGGCACCAGACCCCGGCATATCAGACTGCGACTTACCAGGGACGAACTGCTGGCCGTCGGATGAAGATCCCGAGGGATTTGAGCGGCAGCGCGCTTGCCCTTACGCTGTGCAAGAGCTGGGGCTATAAAGAGGTTCATCATACAGGCAGTCATATCATTCTGGAAACAGAAGAACCCTCTCATCATCGGATTTCCGTACCAGCGCACAGGTATCTGAGAATTGGAACTCTGAATGCAATTCTGAGATCTGTGTCAAGACACAAGAATACGACCAGAAAACGCATACTCGGCACGCTGTAAAAAGTCCGGCAAAACAGAAAATGGGCATTCGGCCTGTTGTATAATCAATCCATTTTCAATAGGCTGTTGCTCTGATTTTGAGATACCCTTAAACGCGAGGGAGCACAGATGGGAAGAAAAGTCGGAATACGAAGAGAAGACAAGAGTATTTGGGAAAAGCGGGCGCCGCTGGCACCGGGGCACGTGAAGAAGCTTACGGACGGCGGCATGGAAATAATCGTGCAGCCGTCGGATATCAGGATATTTCCGGACAGCGAGTATGCGGACGCCGGAGCCGTGATACAGGAGGACCTTTCCGGCTGCGATGCTGTCCTGGCCATAAAGGAGGTGCCCGTAAAGCTTCTCGCGGACAGCATGACGTACTCCATGTTCGCGCACGTGATAAAGGGCCAGAGCTACAACATGGGGCTTCTGCAGGATCTCCTGGATCGAAAATGCACGCTTTACGATTACGAGAAGATAACGGACGAGAAAAACCGCAGGCTTATATTCTTTGGACGTTTTGCCGGCCTTGCTGGCATGGTGGACACGCTGTGGGCACTGGGACAGAGGCTTGAGAAGCATGATGGGATTAAGACGCCCTTTACCGGTATTCAGATGACGTACAATTACGCGGATCTCGAGGACGCAAAAAAGGCAGTCCGTGCTGTGGGTGAAGAGATAAAAAAATCCGGGCTGCCGGAAGAGATATGCCCCCTGATTTTCGGCTTTGCAGGCTACGGCAACGTGTCCATGGGAGCGCAGGAAATACTCGACTGCCTGCCGGTAAAAGAGATAACGCCACAGGAACTCGCTGACGGCACTGTGCCGGCCGGAAACAGGGAGGTTTACAAGGTTGTTTTCAAGGAAGAGCACATGGTGGTTCCCGTTAATCCGGATCAGGAATTCGATTTGATGGACTACTACCAGCACCCGGAAAAATACCGGGGCGTGTTCGACCGGTACGTGGACAAGCTCAGCGTGCTCGTAAATGCGATTTACTGGGACGAAAAGTATCCGCGCATTTTAAGCTGCGAAGATGCGAAGCGGATCGTTCAGTCACCCAAGCAGAAGCTGATAGTGGTTGGCGACATAAGCTGCGACATAAAAGGCGCTGTCGAATGCACACTGAAAGCGACGCAGCCGGACAATCCTGTTTATGTTTACGAGCCCGGCCCTGGCGAGGCCGTTGACGGCGTAAAGGGGGACGGGATCGTGGTACTGGCCGTGGACAACCTGCCGTGCGAGCTTTCCAGGGATTCCTCGGAGGCGTTCGGGGACGCGCTGGCAGAACTTGTGCCTCACATTGCAGAGTCAGCGCATGCCGCAAACCTGGATGAAGCGGAAATACCGGACGAACTCATGCGATCGCTGATTGTATGGCGCGGCGAGCTGACGGAGGATTTTAAATACCTCAATAATCATTTGGATAAAGTGAAGGAAGGTGAAGCATGAAAAAGGTACTTATTCTGGGAGCGGGCCTGGTTACAAGGCCCATGGTGCGATACCTGCTGGACAGGGGCTTCGGCGTTACCATGGCCACGCGCACGGTCTCAAAGGCCGAGAAGGTGATCGACGGGCATCCCGACGGCACGGCAATCGCGTGGACGGTCGACGACGATAAAAAGCTGAAAGAAATGATAAAGGATCACGACCTCACCGTGAGTCTGCTTCCGGCGAATTACCATGTGACCGTGGCCCGGGCGTGTCTCGATGCTGGAAAACCAATGCTCACGACTTCGTACGTAAGCCCTGAGATGAAGGCGCTCGATGCCGAGGCAAAGCAGAAGGGGCTGATAATCCTGAATGAGATCGGCGTGGACCCCGGGATCGATCACATGTCGGCCAAGAAGGTGATTGACGACGTGCAGAAAAGGGGCGGACGGGTTGCAGGGTTCAAGTCCTACTGCGGCGGGCTTCCGGCGCCGGATGCGAACGACAATCCTTACGGATACAAGTTTTCGTGGAGCCCGAGAGGTGTGCTGGTAGCTGCAACCAACAGCGCGCTTTACCTGAAGGACAAAAAAGAAGTGAACGTAAAGGGAGAAAACCTTTTTGAGGATTTCCACATACTCACGGTTCCCTCTCTCGGCGACTTCGAGGCATATCCGAACCGCGATTCGCTCGATTACATAGACATCTACGGGCTCAAGGGCATAGACACCATGTACAGGGGCACGCTCAGGAACCTCGGCTGGTGCGTTACCATGCAGAGAATCGTAAAGCTCGGCCTGCTTGACCAGACTCCGGATGAATCCCTGAAGGGAAAAAAATGGAGCGACCTGTGGAAGAAGCTTACGGGCGGCGCGGAGGCATCCAGGAAGGGCGCGGCGGATCATTTCGGCCTTGAAGAGGACGACGCCATTATCGACCGGCTCGAGTGGCTGGGGATATGGAGCGACGACGGACTGCCGGATACTGTTCCCGCTCCCCTGGATTTCCTTTCGGACAGGATGCTGGGGCTCATGCCCTATAAAGAAAACGAAAGGGACATGCTGGTTCAGCATCACGAGTTCACTGCAGAGTTTCCGGACGGGAAAAAGGAGCTAACAACGGCTTCGATGATAGATTACGGGATTCCGGGCGGTGACAGCTCGATGGCGCGCACGGTAAGCCTGCCCGCGGCAATAGGAGTAAGGATGATACTCGAAGGTAAGCTGAATCTCACCGGCGTCCAGGTTCCCGTGATTCCCGAGATCTACGAGCCAGTGCTGAAGGAACTCGCCACCCTTGGCATTTCGCTTAGCGAGAATACGGTGGAGATCTGAGAGGATAGGTTCCAGTATCCCGGGTGTGTCGCTTCACAGCTCTTACGGGTTCCGTGATTTGAACATTCAGCTAGCAGACATGAGGAAGCAGGTTTCAGTTTACTGATTGCTCAATACTTTGAGCTTTTCCTTGATGCTCTCATATTGCCGGCTGCATTTTTCCTTGAATTGGTTGAAGTATTGCTGTTTCTCCTTTGCCATGCCTGTCATTTCTTTTATTTTCTCTGCAAACAGCATTGCTTCTTTCTGCGACATACTGATTCCGTCCCTGGTTTTGAATATCGCCCGGTTCAATATCGTCATCTCATCGTAATTGCCGTCAAAATAAGCATTGAGCTCCTGCTTTGCCTTCTCACAGTCATTCATATTCTGCTCCAGGATATCCAATACTTCCAGTGTATGGACCATCTGTCTTATTACGGGGCTGTTTTTATGCAGCGCTTTCATTTTGCCATCTGCAGACTTCTGTTTTGGGGAAGCTACCGAAGATGCCGTTTCCGACGCATTATTTTCTATGGATTTTAACGATTCTTTTTGGGGGGCTTGTGACTTGTAACTTGAAAGTCCGCTATCTGTACAACTATTGGAACAACCCGAAAGCAGGCAATAACATATAATAAATATGGTAAGATTTCTATGCATGATTCATTTATTTCCCAGGATGTTTTTTTCAGATGTCTGTGCCCAGTTTGAGAATAAAAATATCATCGTTGGTGTCGCCATCTTCGCTGTGTTTGTTAAGAGGCGGCTGGCCGGACGGCCCATTCCATGAACTATGGCTTAGACCGGTAATAAATATGTAATCGTCCAGAATCAAATCAATACCCAAAGCGATATCAGCATGAATCGATCCATAAAAAGAGTGCCAGTCATACTCACCGGTAGATTTCAACTTTAATATAAATATATCTCTGTAACCCGTATACTTATCAACAGGGTCGTATGACAGAGCATCATCCCAGGGATCCTCGCAGAATCCTGCAATATAGATATTTTCGAGACTGTCCACGACTATTCCTTTACCGGAGTCTGATTTAAAAGACCCGTAAAATGTATGCCATTGATAAACACCGTCTGAATTCAGTTTGAGTATAAATGTATCCCTGGCGTTACCTTGGTTATATGATAAATCGTGCAGAGGATCCCGGCCGGAAGGACCTTCCCATGAAATGACACTGTATCCGGTAAGATAAACGTTGTTATCTTTATCAATAGCCATACCACCTGAATCGCTGCTCGAAGAACCCCAGAATGAATGCCACTCATAAACACCGTCGGCATTGTATTTTGCAACAAACACTCCTCCGTAACCCGTATCATGAAACGGATCCTGTCCCTGAGGACCTTTCCATGACTCGGGTGAAGTTCCCGTAACGTATATATTGTCTTCATCATCTATGCGGATATCTGATTCGCTACCGGGATCAGCTAATCCGACGAACGTATGCCACTCGTAATTACCGGCGGAGTCCAGTTTCAGAATGAATACATTTGTGCCGTTACAGCCTTCAGGCTTAAATGCCGCAAGAGGTTTCTCACCGGATGGGCCCTGCCAGGAGTCAACGCTCCTACCGGCCACATATACGTTGAGATCGTTGTCAAAGCTTATGCCAAAGCCTTCGTCGTCGGCATTATCAACATACATGTCACCGCAGTTAGTCGGTATGACCGTGCCGTAGAATGTATGCCAGATATATTCACCATCTGAATCCAGCTTGAGAACCATTAAATCATGATTCTGAAAATCGTTTTTCACGCTGTGTTCATTAAGTGGTGCCTGGTTCCCGGGGCCATTCCAGGAATTGTTACTGTATCCCGCGATATAAATATCATTATTATTGTCCAGCCTGATACAGTTGCCGCGGTCTTCATTGCTCCAGACTGCTCTACCATAAAAGGTATGCCAGATATACCTGCCGCTGGAATCAAGCTTCAAAGCAAACATACCACCTTCGCCGTTATTCAGAGGATCCTGATCAGATGGGCCTTTCCAGTGGTACTCACTGTATCCAGTAATGAATAAATTATTATTATCGTCTGCAGTAATATTCTCTCCAGTATCAATACCGGGCCCGTCGCCCGTGTCGTCTGCACCAAAGAACGTATGCCAGTAATAAAGCCCGTCAGGATCCGCATCCGCGTCAGTATCCGCATCAACATCCGAATCCGAATCCGAATCAGTATCTGAATCGCCATCAGAATCAGTTGATGAACCTCCATCAGCGGTGGATGCATCATTCTGACAGAAATTGAATTTGCGGCATTCAGGATCATTGCAGTCCGTGGCGCCGTCTTCATCATTGTCTATTCCGTCCCTGCAAAGATCAATTGTGTTCTCATCAGAATCTTCTGTGCTGGAATAATTGCAGGACAGTAATAATATAGTAAAAATGGACAGGAGTACGAAAATGTAAATGCTATTCAACGCCTTTTGCATTGTGGTGTTACCTTTCGACATAAGAATATCTACCAGTTATAAAATGTCTCGTGATCAAATCCATAATTTTCGTCTTCCAGGATATATGCCGCATCGGCGATAGCCTGGGTAAATTCTAAGCTGGTAAATGTAACAGATGTATTTCCTTCCCTATACCTTGTATCTGCAATATCTATGCACAAGCCAGTAACCAAAGGACCATGCACCATAGGTCCAAGAAGTTTCAGGTTGTCCAGGTTTTTGGAATTGCCTTTAAAAACACCAGAACCGGATGTTCCATGACAGCCGTATAAATCAGCTCCAGATTCATAAATACTGTAAGATAACTCCACAATTTTTCTCTCTTTTTCCTCATTAACATAAGGGGGCTGCCATGGCTGAGATATCAATGGAAACAACTGCTTAGGATGGATTACATCATCTGCTCGAGTTAAAGGGCTTTTATAATCCGTCCAGGAATCCAGATAATGGTAATTATCTTCATGATGTGCATTATTTATATAATGTTTTTCTATTTCGCCCGTCCAGCTTCTGTCTTTGACTATTTCGTGGAACCACAGATTAACAACTGAATCGTTATTAGAAACATCATCTGCAACTTCATAATAAGTACTGGTGTCTGATCTGCCTTTATAACAATGAACCAAAGCTATGTCCGCATCGAAAACGGGACCATTTTTCCCTTGCCTGCAGAAAAGAGACTCATTCATTGTTACGAATTTAGATCTGCAACGAATAACTACTTCGCATTCATTAGGATATACTATATATCCATCAAGACCATATTGAACAATACCTTCGGAATGCCAGTACGGGTAATCAAGATCCTGATTAATGTAGAACCTGTCACCCATGTTTCCAGTTAAATACTTTGTGCCATATGTTTCCAATTTAAAAGAATCACCCTCCTCAAGCCATTGACCAATCATATATTCACCAGGTTTATCTTGATTCATGTCATTTTCAAAACCTCGGCCGTCTACGCAATGTGCAGCTGTGATTGCATAGTGTGGGGTTACGAATGTGGCACCACATGTGCCCCGAACGGTAATTTTTGAACGCCTAGGTATTCCAGGAATATTGATGGTTATAGTAATCCATCTGACTTCATCAAAATTCGGGAAAACGAAAACAGGAATTATTAGGGGTATTTTAATTGGAATTGCCCCCATGTCTCCGGTAGATAACTGTTCTCCATTTTCATACAAGGGAGACATAATAGCTCCAACAGCATGGTCATCAGCATATCTAAGGCTTGTATGATCAGGCATTGCTGATGTTGGTAAAAGAACGTCTTTTTCGGAAACAGCCCGTGAAACATCATCATCGTTTGATGTTCCGGTGTCAGGAGACACTTGTGAAAAAGAGTTCAGGGAAAAGGATAATAGAACAGCCAAGGTCCAGAGATCTGGATGAAGTGATTTTAAAAGCATGGGCGTCCTCCTGTTTTAAGGTTGTAAACAAGCACAAAAGAATTAATCTTGCGCAACAAGAAGACAATTATGCTGAAAAACAGGGAATGCTGTTATGCAGTGAATGATATCATGTGCAGCATATAAAACTCTTGTAAGAAAAATGGAATATGAATACTTTAATAGAAAAATAATAAACCACCAAAGAAATGTCAACGATAAACAATACCCCCCACATTAAATACGCATAGGCCTGCCGTGATCCCCGAAATCTACGAGCCAGTATTAAAGGAACTCGGCACACTGGGTATTTCACTTACCGAGAACACGATGGAGATCTGATACCCGATATTGAGGAGAAGAAATATATTATCTGTACGTACTTTTTGCGTGATGGTATCATAAGAAGGAACCGAAAAAGGAGCTGACATGGCGTTACCCAAAGAACCGGATTCCAATGATGCTGTTGCAGAGGTTTTTGTTACTGCATTTCTGGCGCTGCCTGAGAAGGCAAGGGAAAAGATAATCGAGATACTGGTACAGGACGAAGACCTGCGGGATCAGGTTGAAGGTGCTCTTTTGTGGGAAGAGAGAGAGAACGGGGAATATCGTCCTTTCAGCGAATATCTTAAAGAAAACGCATAGTTTTTTTGAAATACAGCATCCATATCGAAAAACGCGCTGAAAAGGAGCTTAACTCCCTGTCTCCTGTAGACAGAAAACGCATCGTAAAGAAAATACTGGCACTTGAGAATAATCCTGTTCCTGGGAACAGCCTTCCGTTGAAACATCCACTGTCAGGATACAGACTTCGCGTCGGAAACTGGCGCATCTTCTATCATCTGGATCATACGGGTAGAAAAATCAGGGTGTACGCAGTCAGGCATCGAAGGGAAGCGTACAGACGTTCGTGAATTCTGCTTCTGGTTTCAGAAATGCAGATTGATTTTAATCTTCCGGGCGGTCGGGCACCTTGCAGCACCGGAGATAGCACTCGTTTCCTCTGGAAATTGCCTGCCTGGCGCTGTCATTGATAATGACGTTGTAGTCGGAGAGCTGTGGATTCTGCTGCTGTACGTAATCATCCGCTTCGCAGTAAATCCAGCCGGGCTTTGACTGGCTTGTGTCTTCATTTACCGAACACTCCTCATCATGCGGGATGGCGGGAATTATGCAGCTTCTGTATCCGAATCCTTCATCTTTGTTTTCAATAACACCTTCATCTTCCAGTCCACCGGGACAGTTGTCATACTCGCTCATTTCAAGAATCAGCTCACATGCTGAGGTGCTGGTTTCGTAATCATAAGCAACGTGCGCTTCAATCTATTCTGTTGAGAAAAATGCAGCATAAATATAATATCTTTTAAATACCGTTATTAATCGGAGGGAGCTGCCATGAGATCGACTTTTATCAGTTTTTTAATCTTTTGCATGGCCCTGATGATTTCCGGCTGTCTCAATGACAAGGGGAAATCAGAACAGCAGGATGCAGGCACGGATGCTGCAGCCGAAGAGGGCATCGTCATTGACAGGTTAAGCCACGAGATTATTCCGCCTGCGGGCGTAAGGGTGCATTTCCGTGTTCTGGACGTTGAGGCCAACCCGGTGCGGATACTGACTAAGAAGGATGTATCCGTCATAAACGATGAGAAAGGAGAGCCATTTGGCACAGGGGGCGAAGGCGGGGGCGTGCCAGCGCTGGGCGAGCCTTCCAACCTGGGCCTGTACTCGGTGCTGGCGCTCGACATGTCGGATTCCATTTTCAATGCAGGGGCGCTCGATGACGTTATTAATGGTGCAAAAGTCTTTATTGAAAAGCTGGTTAACGAACCTAGAGGCAATCTTAAGCATAACGTCGCAATCCTCGCATTCGGAAGCAGCAGCAAGACGGAGTGGATATCAGATTTCAATAATAACGCGTATGAACTGAAAACAGTGCTCGAGGAACTTCGGATAGGGGAAAGCAGAGGAGGCACGGATTTATACGGTTCATATATGAAATCGCTTAGCAAGATAGATTCTGCGGGGAAAGGTGAAGATATGGTCGAGAAATTCGTAGCCATTCTTACTGACGGCACCCATGAAGCAGGAAACGAAGAACAGATGAGGAAGGACGCACTTTCGGAAAAATCGGCAAGCGATGCCGATATATTCAGCATTGGTATCAAAGGCAATTATGAAGAAGAAAAAATTGAAGAACTTGCATCGAAAAAGGAATATTTTGCGCTTGCGGACAAGGCGTCTTCGCTGACAACGGTTTTTCAGGATGTTGCCGAGCGCGCCGATGCCGTCACGCACAGCAATTATGTAGTGGGCGTGTGCACGCCGGTTGAGATGGGTGATCCCACACTGACCATACAGGTGGACGTGGACGGCAGAACGGGAAGTGCAACGGTCCAGTACTCTACTTCTCAACTTACAGGAGACATCACCCAGTGCGACGAGGACGAAATCGCGGGTGTGGATGGTGATACTGATACTGATTCTGATTCAGATACTGACTTCTGTGATCAGGACACGGAAGTAAGGCAGCCGGAAACGGATTTCTGCTGGCGCAGGTGCCCGCTTGGGCAGACGTGGGACGGGGATTCGTGCGAGGGCACCAAGATAAGGGCAGACTGGTGCGAGACGAACGGAGAGAATCACGATGATTGCTACCCGGATAATCCCGGAGTGAGCAGGTGCGAGCAGTATCTGGATTCACGGTACAGGGTGCCAACTGCAGAAGAGTTCTCGGTGCTTCTGGAAGAGTCAGAACTGGGTAATATGGATGGCAAAAAATGCAACGGCGGTGACGGGCCCACCATGTGCAATGGGATGTTCGGCAGTGATTCAGGATGGTACTGGTCGTCGTCGCTGTATGATGTGTACTACGCGTGGAACGCGCTATTCAGCTACGGCAGCGTCGGCTACGACTACGTGCACAACGCTCTCTATGTGCGTTGCGTGCGTACCGGACCGTGACCCTGCTTCGCCCCTGGAGGGGCTACGCAGGGCAGGTTTGGTAATTCGGTAATTTGGTAATCCGGGAGTAAGGAGGTGCAAGCCCCAGGCTCCGGGTGTCAGACACATTTTTCATTTCATATTACGATGCAATTTAAAATATTCATTTATATGGTATTATTGTCTCTGTACAAGGAGGCCTGAAATGAAAAAGGCAATATGTTTTATCTGGCTTTTGTCTGTATTCACTTTCCTGTCCTGTGCGGCCGAGGACGATGCAAGATCGAAAAATGACGATGATGAAAAGAAGGCCGACGGCGGGACTCTTCCGGGAGCTGACGCTGATTCAGATTCTGACACCGATATCGACACCGATTCCGACACCGACTCGGGAAGCCCCACGGGTGCGGGCTGCACCAAGATGGACATTCTCTTTATCATCGACGATTCGGGCAGCATGTCCGAAGAGCAGACAAACCTTGCCACGAATTTCCCCAAATTCATCGAGGTTCTCGAAGAATACAAGACAAGCGCAAACACGCAGCTCGAGTACAGGGTTGGCGTTACCACCACGGGCATCAAGCGCAACTTTACCCAGCTCATATTCGGCATGACCATTCCCACGGTTACGAACGGTCCCGACGGAGAACTTCAGGGACTTACCACCTGCAATCTGGGTCAACATCCCTGGGTGGACGGTCCGGGACCGGACGTTGCGACAAAGTTCAGCTGCATGGCCATTGTCGGCACGAGTGGTTCCGGAACCGAGATGCCTTTTGGAGCTCTTCAGCTTGCGCTGGGCGAGAAAATGGAAGCAGGCGGGCCGAACGAGGGGTTTTACAGAAAAGACGAGGATACGCTTCTAGTGGTCGTCATCATCACGGACGAGGATGACTGTTCTATTGAAAACGGAGGAACAATGCAGCTGAGCCTTGCCGGCGGAGCGGACTGCAGCGGGGAAAAAAGCGAGGGACTTTACGTGACAGAGGATACAAAAGCATTTCTTGACGATATTGCCGGCGGCGAAGGCCGTTATGTAGTCGTGGGCATTGCAGGGCCGGGTCCGAATTCGTGCAACTCGGCCTTCGGGTCCGCAATCAATGCAAAGAGGGTGCAGGAATTGATTGACATGTGCGGTGACTACGGCGTGTTCGGAGACATCTGCTCCGGCGATCTCTGGACAGCGCTTGACCGGGCGCTGGAAGTTATGACGGTCACGTGCGACGAGCTTCCGCCGGTTGAATAGAGAATCTTACCAGTCAGCAGGAAGACTGTTATCAAGAAGGCAGGAGATTTTTTCTTTTTCGATCATCCTGTGAGCTTTTTCATCAAACGTAAGCCACTGTCCTTTCATATCCCGTGACAGGGCGGCATAGCAGGCATCGTACCCGCTCAATCCCCTGTTTATCAATTCAGCCGCAGCACAAGCGAGTCCGGGAGTCATCGGCTGCCTGAATATCCCGCTGTGAAGTATGGGAATTATGCCTTTTGAGAAAGCCAGAAGTCCGTCCGGATGGAGCCGCATTAGTACAGAGTAGACTTCAAACGCGAACAGCTCTGGAACGGCGAACATGCCGGGCTCCTTTACAATCCTGTCAAGCACCTGATCCGCATGCTCATGAAATTCATCCTCCAGGAACCAGCGAACGGCCACTGAAGCGTCTATAATCCACATCAGCTCTTGTATCCCCTGATCTGTCGCAGAAGATCCATGCTGCTCAGATTTTCTCTGCTTTTTGCGGCAAGGGATCGCAGTTCCCTGAGGAATCTGGCCTTTTCCTCTTCCGAGCTGACATCCAGGAACCTTTTTTTGAAATCTTCCGGTGTCACAAGCACGGCACGGATTTTCCTGCCCCTGCTGATTAGTATGGGCCTGCCCGTTCTGCCGAGGCGATCGAGTATTTCTCCCAGGTTGTTTCTTACTTTGAGAGCATTGACTTCTTCCATGCGGTCCTCCAGTTTTTTATCAGGAAAACAATAACATATAAAAGCGTATACATCAAGTGTATATGTGAATATACACCTATGCATTCATTTGCAGTTCCGCTGCCGTGAAAGTGACCGTCTACCAGTTTTCCTGTTTTTTCACGCGGCGCTCTGCAGCCGTGTTTATTGCATTTTCAAGTCCGGAGGGGCTGAATCCAACCTGCACCGCGTTGTCTATGAGAAACGTGGGCACGGTCTTTCGCGGATTAATGAAGTCTCTTTTCTTTTTCGCTGCCGGGTCGGATTCCACATCATGATTGGTGTAGGAAATTCCCCTTGAATCCATGTAATCAAGGGCCTTCGCGCAGTGAGGACACCAGGAGACTGTAAAAACCTCAATTTTGACACGATTTCGTGCCGCGCTCACGGCCTGATTCCTGAAGTCCCGCAGCATCTCTGTGAGCTTACTGTCCCGTGCAGCTGTGTCTGCCACTAACGGCGGCGTCCGGCCCGCCTTCTCATGCCCTGTTTGATCCGGCAAGGCCGAGTTTTCGTTCCTGCCGTGTACATTATCGAGGGCCTTGACCTCACCGAGCTCCTTCTGTGCTCCGTGCTTCAGGCGATCCGCCCCACGCTTTATTGATTCCGGCTGGATAACGGGTTTTTCTTCAGCCTTTTCTGCCTGTTTTTTTCCGAGATCAACCGGGAAGGTTTCAGGAAACAGCATCATCCATCCGAAGCATATAAAGCATGCCAGCGAGAGTAATCCCATGAGTATCGTGGTGGCTTTTCGCCGTATCCTGTTTTCTTCAGAAGTATATACCTTGAAAACGCCTTCTTCCTCCCTGTGGCACAGGACGCATTTTCCATCCGGACCGGCTTCAAGACCGTGTTTCTGGCAGTGATCCGTCATCTGCTGATTTATTCCCCTTGGGCTGGATGGTAACATAAAATCCGTATCTGTTTCCATGCCTGTTGTGCAAGACTGGATGTGTGCATATTATACTGGTATCTTTTTCAAGGAGTACTGTTCGATGGCTGAACCGCATGAGACAATAAAGAAACTGATGGAGGAATTTGTTCCATTCAATGCCTTTCTGGGCATAAGGGTCACTGAGATCAGGAAAGGATTTGTGAGAATGGAGGTCGGCTTCCGCGAGGAACTCATAGGTGATCCCAGGCGGCCGGCTTTGCACGGGGGGCTCTTAAGCACGGTGGCGGATACCTGCGGAGGCGGGGCCGTGTGGACCATGGTCGATGAAAATACACGCATTTCCACTGTTGACCTGCGCATGGATTTTTTAAGGCCGGGCCCCCCGGAAGACGTTGCCTGCGAAGCAAGCGTGGTCAGGATAGGTAACATGGTGGGCGTCTCCGACATGAGGCTGTTCGCGGTATCCAACCCGGAGCGCACTATTGCCACGGGCAAGGGCGTGTACAATCTCAAGCATCCGTCAAAATGACGAAGAGGCGGAATAGCCATGATTGAATACGATATGCCGCTTTACAGGCCGCCGTCAGAGGCCGGGAGCCTCATATTCCAGGCGACGCTGGGATGTTCGCATAATAAATGCGCTTTCTGCGTGGCCTACCAGAGCAAGAAATTCAGGGTCAGGCCGCGGGAGGATCTGAAGGCCGAGATAGAATACGCTGGGAGAATAGAACCCGGCACCAGGAGGATTTTCCTGGCGGACGGTGATGCCATGGTGCTTAGTGCATCTAAACTCATCAGGATAGCTGAAAAGTGCTATGAAACCTTCCCCGCGCTTGAGCGGATATCCATCTACGCCTCACCGCAGAATATTCTTCACAAGAAGGATGGCGATCTGGAAAAGGTAAGGCAGTCGGGCATCAGCATGATCTACTACGGCGTGGAATCCGGTGATGACGAGGTTCTCAGGCGCATACACAAAGGGGCAACGGCGAAAGAGTTGATCGAGGCGGGAACGCGCATCCGCGAGGCGGGTTTTGTTCTGTCATCAACCGTGATACTGGGTCTTGCAGGTCCCGAAGGATCGAAGCGGCATGCTGAGGCCACGGCACGCGTTCTCAGTTCAATCGGGGGCGAATACATGGCCGCGCTCACGCTGATGCTGGAACCCAGATCACCTTCGTACGAGGAAGTTTACGGCGCACCCTGGCGCCCGTTGAGCATTCCCGAGGCCCTGGCCGAATGCAGAATCATGATCGAGGGCATTGAATACGACGGCACCGAGTTTCGCTCCAATCACGCATCCAACTGGCTCGCGCTCAAGGGCAGGCTGCAGCGCGACAAGGCCCGCCTGCTTGAAACAATAGATAAAGCCCTGTCGGATCCTCATTCACCCCTTATCCGCCCGGATTTCTTAAGAGGGCTGTAATTTCTGCAAATTACACAAATACGGTATTGAGCACCATATTACAGTGTGATAGAATTTTAATCAGCCATGGAGGCTTTTTGCTTAATAGGAAACCTGAAGACAAAATTTCAACAAGGGCGAGGTATGAAATGTCTGTAAAAAAAATGCTTATTGTAATTGCGCTCCCCCTCATTCTTGCAGCTTGCGGAACCGAACCGTTCGAAGAGGGAAGCTGTGAGTTCGTGGACTGTTCAACGCACGGCGTATGTATTGAGAACTCGCTGGACAACGAAGCCCTGTGCTTCTGCGACTCCGGCTTTGTTCGCAGCGAAGACGGGCTCGACTGCATAGAGGTTACATCGTGCGACCCGAACCCGTGCGTGGAAGAACACCGCAGTGTCTGCGAGGAGATGGACGGACAAACAGTGTGCAGTTGCGATAAAGGATTCGTGCTCAAGGACAATGTCTGTGTCGAGGATGAAGGCGGCGGTGGAGATGATGAGGATGATGAAGATGATGAGGATAAGGAAATCGAGGACCTGTGCGCTCCGAATCCCTGCAAGGAGGGAGACCTGACGCGGTGCGTGGTGCAGCCCGACGGCAAATCGTACAAGTGCGAGTGCGAGCTCGGATTCGAGGAAAAGGACGGAGCATGCGTGGTGGATCCGGATCCCTGCGAGCCCAACCCCTGCGTCGAGCCGAACAGGACTCAGTGCAGGGTCCTCGGCGAAGAGACGCTTTGCAAATGCGACCTTGGTTATGCTCTCAACGAGAATGATATGTGCGTTCAGCTGGGAGAGGTTGAATGGGTCGTGATGGTGTTTTTGAATGCGGATAACAACCTCAACCCCCAGGGAACAGCGGACATAAAGGAGATGCTGGCAACCGTGCTGCCCAGGGACGTTGTCGTTACTGTTCAGTACGACGGCCTGAAGGATGACGACACGCAGCGTGCGTTTATTACCGTTGACGGTTCCACTGTCATTGAGCGTATCGGCGAGCGTGACATGGGCAATCCGGACGAGGTCGTGGAGTTCGTCAAATGGTCGGTTGATTCCTTCCCGGCAAGGCACTACATGCTTGATATCTGGAATCACGGGGACGGGTGGAGCAAGAAAAAGATAGTGCTCGATGAGGAACCCGAGCCCGAGTGGTGGGAGCCTGCATGGAAGGGCGTTAGTTCGGATGATCACGGCGGCGTTATCAGCATTGCAGGAGGCGGGCTGGAGTCTGCCCTGGTCGAAGCTAAGGAACACATAGGCCGCAACCTGGACATCCTGGCCTTTGACGCCTGTCTGATGCAGATGTGGGAAGTCAATTATGTCAGTGCGTCTTACGTGGATTACATGCTGGCCTCGGAAGAGACCGAGCCCGGCAGCGGCTACAACTACACGCTCTTCCTCAACGGGTTAATCGAGGACCCGTACATAAGCCCGGAAGGTCTGTGCAGTCACGGCGCTGACGCGTACAAGGAGGCTAGTTCCCAGCACTCCACGCAGTCCTGTATAAATCTTGCGCACACTGCCGAGCTGACGGCTGCCATGGAAGCGCTTGCCGCAAAAGTCACCGCAGACATGAAAGGCGTGGATCTTGCTCCCGTAATAAACGCGACACAGGG